>ERZ791883.16-NODE-16-length-234976-cov-14.757225_pt1 | contig 234976 bp, 203 predicted proteins | sample MGYA00510160_ERZ791883 | MGnify/ENA primary metagenome ERZ791883 (study PRJEB30046, sample SAMN00792072) | human gut metagenome | study: EMG produced TPA metagenomics assembly of the A metagenome-wide association study of gut microbiota in type 2... | reverse complement strand
TTTGGATAGAACAAAGAGAGTTATTCTTAAGAGTAATCGGATGAAAAAGTATTTGTAAAGACAGATACGATATGATATATTTAATATGCAGTTTTGAAGGAACAATCCTTCTCCTTAAAGATAGGGGATTGGTCAAATGGTATGATAGGGGTCTCCAAAACCTTTGGTGGGAGTTCGATTCTCTCATCCCCTGCTGTTTAAAGGATTTAAGTTGAATTTCAGCTTGAATCCTTTTTTTGCATTTAAAAACTTTAATTATAAAGCTAATTAAGCGAAATAAAATAATGATGAGGAGATAATCATGAATGAATCTAAATATGAGCATATAGTACACCCATTTCTACCCCTGTATAACAGTGAATCAAGAATACTTATACTTGGGAGCCTGCCTTCAGTTAAGTCAAGAGAGCAGATGTTTTTTTATGGACATCCGCAGAACAGATTCTGGAAAATGATTAGTGGAGTATTTGAAGAGGCAGTTCCACAGACGATAGAAGAAAAGAAGGCATTTATGTTAAAGCATAATATTGCAATGTGGGATACGATATACAGCTGCGACATAATTGGTTCTAGTGACAGCAGTATTAAGAATGTTGAGCCAACGGATTTGAAGAGTATTGTAGATAATTCTAAGATTGAAAAAGTAATATGTAATGGAAAAACATCAGGAAAATACTATGAAAAATATCAGATGAAATATCTGGGGATTAAACCAGACATTCTTCCATCAACAAGTCCTGCAAATGCTGCATATTCATTGGGGGAACTTGTTGAGATATGGAAGAAGTCTATAATATATTAGATTTTAACTTATTTTTCAGGTTTAATAACATTAAGAGGCATCATAAGATGATCTATAAGGATACTATAAGCTTTATCACCATTACCAGATTTGAGATAATCAAAATTCATGTCATGGGCTATGGCTTTCATAGAAATCCCTGATATGATTGCAACAGCAATCCTTGGTCTTACAGACAACAAGATACTTATATTTGAAAGGTGCGGGCTGTCAGTTTGGTGGTCCGCGTCTTTTGATTTGCCAATAAATAAATACTATGATATCATTAATTATTATGTGGAAAAGGAATGATTCATATGGATAATATTATTATAAGAAGCATGAAAGAAGAGGATTCTTCAGAAGTCCTTGAGATGATGAAGGTGTTTTATGCCTCACCAGCACTGCTTTCAGACCCTTCAGAGGATGTTATGAAAAGGGATATTGCAGATTGTCTTGGAGATAATCCATTTATAGAGTGTTTTGTGTTCGAGAATAACACAGGTGTCATCATGGGTTATTCAATGGTTGCACACAGCTATTCTACTGAATGTGGCGGTAATTGTGTGTGGGTTGAGGACATATATATTAAGCCGGATTACAGAGGAAAGAATATTGCAGGTGAGTTCTTTGAACATCTTGACAATATGTATGGAAAAGAAGCTGTAAGATTCAGACTTGAGGTTGAAGAAGAGAATGAAAGAGCAGTGAAAGCATACAAGAAAGCTGGATTTGAGAGACTCGGTTATGTGCAGATGGCTAAGGATTACTAATTGGAGTTGTTATGAATAATAGTTATAATGAAAGAAGCATGAAGATAATTGACCTTAAGAAAACCATTTTAGAGGATAATGACGTTGATGCTGACAGATTAAGAGAAGAGTTAAAGAAGAAAAATGTATTCTATATGAATGTCATGTCAAGTCCCGGTTCGGGTAAGACTACAACTATTGTTGGTACAATTGAAAGACTTAGGAAACATTTTAATATAGGTGTAATGGAAGCAGACATTGATTCGGATGTTGATGCACTTACTGTTGCTAAGGCAGGAGTGTCAGCAGTACAGCTGCACACAGGCGGAATGTGTCATCTTGATGCTGATATGTCAAGACAGGGAATGGCTGCGTTAGAAGCTGAAGCAGATAATACACTTGATTTTATTATACTCGAGAACGTTGGTAATCTTGTGTGTCCGGCTGAGTTTGATACAGGCGCATGTCTTAATGTGGCAATTCTTTCAGTTCCGGAAGGAGATGATAAACCGCTTAAGTATCCGCTTATGTTTGAGAAGTGTCAGGTTGTGATTATTAATAAGATTGATTCCATGCCGGCATTTGATTTTGATATGGATAGGGTTAAGGATAATATTGCAATGAGAAATCCGGAAGCAGTAGTTTTCCCTATTTCTGCAAGAACAGGAGAAGGAATGGATGCATGGTGCGAATGGCTAAAAGACAATGCAGCACAATATTTAGGAGAGAACCAGAATGGGTAATGTAAGAGTAATTGATGTACATCAGAGTGTTTATGCCGTTAATGATGAGATAGCTGCTAAGACAAGGGCAAGGCTTAAGGAAGAGAAAACATTTATGGTTAATCTTATGTCAAGTCCGGGAGCAGGTAAGACTACAACTCTGATAAGAACAGCTAATATGTTAGGAGACAGATATCGTATAGGTGTAATGGAAGCAGATATTGATTCTTCTGTTGATGCTGAGAAGATGGCGGCAGCAGGGGTTACTTCAATTCAGGTGCATACAGGCGGAGAGTGTGCGATGGACGCTCATATGACCATGCAGGCACTTGATGAATTTGACACAGAGAGGCTTGACCTTCTTGTTATGGAGAATGTTGGAAATCTTGTATGTCCGGCAGAGACAGATACAGGAGCATCGCGTAATGTCGTTATTCTTTCGTATCCTGAGGGTGATGATAAGCCACTTAAATATCCTCTTATGTTCGAGGTGTGTCATGTAGTTCTTATCAATAAAATAGATACTAAAGAGTATTTTGATTTTGATGACAAAGCAGTTGTTGAAAGAATTCACGAAAGAAATCCATTGGCAAAGGTATTTTTCGTATCAGCTAAGACTGGCGAAGGCTTTGAAGAATGGATAAGCTGGCTTGACAATAATATTAAGGAATGGATTGGAGGTACAGTCTGATGGTAGACAGTCGTAATTTTAAAAAACAGAATCAGAAAGGACAGGGATTAAAGAAGCATAAGTGGATTCCGCTTGTTGTTATCGTAGTGCTTGCACTTGTACTTATTCTTATACAGTATTTTATGATTGATATACTTATGGCAGTCAACACAAAATAGTTCATATATTCATGAATTTGGAAAGATTTAATAATCCCCAGCCCTGCAGATTATCTGGCAGGGCTTTTTTAGTACAGCATGAATGGAGCCTTTTCTTTATCTCTTTAGGAGACATGTCTTTTTTTATCAGAACATCTGCAATTGCACCTGAAACAACCGGGGCAGACATGGAAGTTCCACTTTTTACAGAATATCCGCTAACGGAATTATTGCACGACCTGATATATGAACCATTTACAATAAGCTCTGGTTTTACTATACATTCACTGGTTGGACCTCTTCCTGAATAGAAATCTTTGCCATCCGGGGAACCGACTGTGATAATTTTTTTGCAGGTTCCGGGGATTGCAACAGTCTGTCGTCCAGGCCCTTCATTTCCAGCGGCTGCGACAACAATTATATTATTGTCCCAGAGCTTTTCAATTGCTTTTTCAAGAGCAATGAGATTTTCCTTTTCGCCAAATGTGGTTGCACCGAAGGATATATTGACAACTCTTATATTCAAATCTTTCTGATGGGAGATTATCCAGCCAGCAGCATCTAAAACATTTTCTATCCTGCCATTACCAAGTCTGTCTAATACCTTGATTCCGGCAAGGCAGGCAGAAGGACAGATGCCTCTTATTCTGCCGTGGCTTGCATAACCGCTGCCAGCGATAATTCCACTTACATGGGTGCCATGTCCACAGTCGTCATAAGCATTTTTTCTGCCATTGACAAAGTCCTTGAAAGCTACTATACGGTTTTTGAAATCTATATGAGGATATATTCCTGAATCTATTACAGCAACAGTGATTAATTTATTCATAATAATTATTTTCAGAACATAATATATATATTTTAGTATATTCAGATTAGGTGGTTTAGTGCGGTTATATTACAGGGATTAGATGTGACTGATTATTCATTTACTTTCTTATAAATAATTGATATAATTTAAATATAAAAATTATGGAGGTACTTTAATGAAACAGTTAAATGAAAAAGTTGCTATTGTAACAGGAGCAGGCCAGGGAATAGGTAAAGGAATTGCTCTTTGTCTTGCAAAAAGAGGGGTTAAGGTTATTGCAACGGGACGTAGAGTAGAGCCAATTGAGCAGACAATTGCAGAAATTAAGGAATTAGGAGGAGAAGGCTTCGCCATGACATGTGATTCAGCAGACAGAGCAAGAGTTGAAGAGGTTGTTAAGGCTGCTGCAGAAAAGTATGGAACAGTTGATGTTGTAGTAAATAACGCACAGGCTATTGTTCCTTCTGCTCCAGTTGAAGAAACTTCTTATGATAATATGCTTAAGGCATGGCAGAGTGGTGTAATTGGTTCGCTTAACTATATGCAGGCTGCATTCCCTTATATGAAGGAACAGCATGAAGGAAGAATTATTAACTTCGCTTCTGCAACAGGTATGTTTGGTATTGCAGGACAGTTAGCTTATGGTTCTAACAAGGAAGCATTAAGAGGTATGACTAAGATTGCAGCTAAGGAATGGGGACAGTATGGTATATGTGTCAATATCGTTCTTCCAGGAGCGGAATCACCAGCAGCTAAGGCATGGGCTGAGAAATTTCCAGAGGAATATGCGAAGCAGGTTAACCTTAATCCTATGAAGCGTTTTGGTGATCCAGAGACAGATATTGCTCCAGTCATTGCATTTTTAGCAGGTCCGGATTCATGCTATTTTTCAGGACAGAGTGTGATTGTTGATGGTGCTAATTCTATAATGCCATAATGACTATATATATATTGAAATAATTTGCTTTTTGGCGGTTCATGGAATATAATATTTACATCAATAATAATCGTGTATGAGAGGTTTATGTTATGGATAATAAGAGAATTGTAGTTGCCTTAGGAAGAAATGCATTTGGAGAAACATTTCCAGAGCAACAGCAGAATGTTAAGAAAGCAGCAGTGGCAATAGCTGATCTTGTAGAAGCTAAGTATCAGGTTGTTATTACACACAGTAATGGACCACAGGTTGGTATGATTCAGACAGCAATGACTGAGTTTGCAAGACTTGAGCCTGATGACAGAACAGTTGCTCCTATGTCTGTATGCGGAGCCATGAGTGAAGGTTATATTGGATATGATCTTCAGAATGCCATAAGAGAAGAGCTTATTAACAGAGGAATATATAAGACAGTTTCAACTATTATTACTCAGGTAAGAGTTGATCCTTTTGATATTGCTTTCAGTGAACCATCTAAGGTTATTGGTAGATATATGTCTAAAGAAGAAGCTGATGCTGAAGAAGAGAAGGGAAATTATGTAGTTGAAGAAGAGCCAGGTAAGTTCAGAAGAATAATTGCTTCACCTATGCCTATTGATATATATGAGATTGATGCTGTCAAGGCATTACTTGATGCAGATCAGGTTGTTATTGCAGCGGGCGGTGGTGGAATTCCTGTATTACAGCAAGGTTCACATCTTAAGGGTGCAAGTGCTATTATTGAAAAGGATTATACAGCTGCCAAGTTAGCAGAGCTTGTTGGAGCGGGAACATTACTTTTCCTTACAGCATATGATAAGCTTACTATAGGAAAGGGAACACCAGAGGAGAAGGTATTTGATACAGTTTCTGCAACAGATCTTCACCAATATATTAAGGATGGTCACTTCCCAGCAGTTACAACTTTCCCTAAGGTTGACGCATCTATCAGATTTGTAACAGCAGATAAGGAAAGAAAGGCTGTTATTGCTAATCTTGAGAAGGCTAAGGAAGGTCTTGCTGGAAAGACAGGAACAACAATTACAGCGTAATATTTTACTCATAATATCAAATAAGGCACGGACATGAATGTCCGTGCCTTATTTGCAAATACAAATTTAAATATTAAGCAGCTTCTTTAACTCCGTTGCCAAAGAAATCTTCATACCATACAAGGAACATGTAAATTGTCCATATCTTACGTGAATTATCGGCCTTACCTTCTTTGTGGTCATCAAGATATTTAACAATCTCATCAGTGTTAAAATACTTTTCAGCAGCTTCACTTGTGAAAGCCTTTTTAATCATATTGTAGTACTTCTCATCCTTGAGCCAGATTCTGATAGGAACAGGGAATCCAAGTTTCTTCTTCTCAGCAACCATGTCTGGAAGATGTCTATGGGCAGCCTGTCTCATGGCATACTTGGTATTACTCTTGTTAACCTTGTACTTAGTTGGAATAGTACGGGCAACATTGAATACTTCCTTATCAAGGAAAGGAACTCTTACCTCAAGAGAATGAGCCATACTCATCTTGTCAGCCTTAAGTAAGATATCGCCTATCAGCCAGAAATTGATATCAATATATTGCATCTTAGTAACATCATCCTTATCAGCAACCTTATCATAGAAAGGCTTTGTAAGTTCCTTATGGTCATACTTGCCGGTAGGATTCTTTAATATCCTGGCACGCTCTTTTTCATTGAACATGAAAGCATTACCTATGAATCTTTCTTCAACTGTCTTGCTTGCTCTGTTCAAGAAGCTTTTTCCCTTGAATTTGAATGGGATAGCGTTGGCAATATTGGCAAGTCCTTTTCTTAAGCCCTTAGGGAGCTTCTGAAATTCTGCAAGGTCAAGTGGTTCTCTGTAAATGTTATATCCACCGAAGAACTCGTCAGCACCTTCACCTGACATGGCAACCTTTACATGCTTGGCTGCTGTCTGGCTTACAAAGTAAAGTGCAATGGCAGCAGGGTCAGCTAAAGGCTCGTCCATATGATACTGGATTTTAGGAATTGCAGCCCAGTATTCTTCACTTGAAACAAGCTTTGAATAATTGTCAATCTTAATCTTGTCAGATAAAGCTTTGGCATAGTCAATCTCGTTGTATTTTTCATAATCAAATCCAACAGTAAATGTTTTGTCACCGTTAAATGTAGCAGCAACATAGCTTGAATCAACACCGCTTGAGAGAAATGAACCAACCTCAACATCACTGATCTTATGGTGTTCAACTGAATCATGCATAACATCGTCGATTTCATCAACAAATTCATCTAAAGACTTGCTCTCATCAGCATCAAATGTTGGCTCCCAGTATCTTTCAATGTTAAGCTCGCCTTTGTGGAATGTAAAGCAGTGACCAGGCATCAACTTGAATATTCCTTTGAAAAATGTTTCATCAAGTACTGAGTACTGGAATGTGAGATAATTCTCAAGTGCAACAGGATTAACCTCTTTCTTATAAGCAGGATGCTCTAAGATACTTTTAATCTCTGAACCATATATCATGTTGCCGTCTGCAACTGTGTAGTAGAAAGGCTTGATTCCGAAGAAGTCTCTTGCTCCAAAAAGAGTTTCTTTTTCACTGTCCCAGATTACGAATGCAAACATTCCACGAAGCTTGTTAAGCATGTCCTTGCCATACTCCTCGTATGAGTGAATGAGAACTTCAGTATCTGAATTGTTAGCAAATACATGACCTTTCTCAATAAGGTCTTTTCTTAAATCCTGATAGTTATATATCTCACCGTTAAATGTTATTACTATCTTCTTATTTTCGTTAAACATAGGCTGGCTTCCGTTATCAAGGTCAATGATAGAAAGTCTTCTAAAACCCATGTATGCTTTATCATCAATGTATTTACCAGCACTGTCAGGGCCTCTGTGAATAATTTTGTTCATCATGCGTTCAAGAACAGCATCACCATCAGCCAAGTATCCAGTAAAACCTGCGAATCCACACATGTATCTGTACCTCCATAATTATGACTGCACAATCTGTGCATTGTTAAATGTAGTGTGTAAAAATTACTTATGAATTATAACAAAGTAATCAGGCTAATACAAGTCAGTTTCTGTTTACAAAATATTTGAAATAAATTATAATAATTAATCAGGTAAGAAAAAGAAAGAGAGGTTCTTTATATTATGGACAAAATTAAGATGACAACTCCACTTGTAGAGATGGACGGAGATGAGATGACAAGAGTATTGTGGAAGCTTATCAAGGACGAGCTGCTCACTCCTTTTATTGATCTTAACACAGAATATTATGATTTAGGTCTTGTACATAGAAATGAGACTAATGATCAGGTGACTATAGATTCAGCAGAAGCTACTAAGAAGTATGGTGTTGCAGTAAAGTGTGCAACAATTACACCTAATGCAGCAAGAATGACAGAATATAACCTTAAAGAGATGTATAAGAGCCCTAATGGAACAATAAGAGCCATGCTTGATGGTACAGTATTCAGAGCTCCTATTATCGTTAAGGGTATTGAGCCATATGTTAAGACATGGAAGAAGCCTATCACAATTGCAAGACATGCGTATGGTGATGTGTATAAGGCATCTGAGATGAAGGTTTCTGAGGCTGGTAAGGCAGAGCTTGTATTTACTAATGAGGCTGGTGAAGAGACAAGAGAGCTTATTCATAACTTTAAGGGCGCAGGAGTTCTTCAGGGAATGCATAATCTCAACGATTCTATCGAGAGCTTTGCAAGAAGCTGCTTTAATTTTGCGCTTGAGACAAAGCAGGATCTCTGGTTTGCAACTAAGGATACAATCTCTAAAAAGTATGACCATACATTTAAGGATATATTTCAGGAGATATTCGATGCTGAGTATAAGGATAAGTTTGAAGAAGCTGGCATAACATACTTCTATACTCTTATAGATGATGCAGTAGCAAGAGTTATTCGTTCAGAGGGTGGATATATCTGGGCTTGCAAGAACTATGATGGAGATGTTATGAGTGATATGGTAGCCACAGCATTTGGTTCACTTTCAATGATGACTTCTGTTCTTGTATCACCTAATGGATACTATGAGTATGAAGCTGCACACGGAACAGTACAGAGACATTATTATAAGCATCTTAAGGGTGAAGAAACATCTACTAACCCTATTGCTACTATATTCGCATGGACAGGCGCTTTAAGAAAAAGAGGAGAGCTGGATAATATTCCTGAGCTTGGAAAATTTGCTGATACTCTTGAGCGTGCATGCATTAAGACTATTGAAGATGGAAAGATGACAAAGGATCTTGCACTTATTACAACAATGGAGAACCCTGTAACACTTAATACACAGGATTTCATCAGTGCAATAAGAAAGACTCTTGAGGAGCTCCTTTAATTAAGGGGAGAATTTTCCATTTAATGATGGAGGGTACATTATGTCACATATAATGGGTATAACATTTAGAAGTATGAATATAAGCCAGCTTGTTATATGGTTTTTTATATACAGCTTTCTTGGATGGTGTATGGAATGTGTGGTTATCAGAAAGCAGCTTGGTTACTGGGAAAACAGGGGCTTTGCCAAGCTGCCGTTCTGTGTAATATATGGTTTCGGGACACTGATTGCTTTTAATATTTTTAAGCCAATAGAGCATAATTATATTGCACTATATATTTTTGGATGTATATGTGCTACAGCATTTGAGTACCTTACAGCACAGGTTATGTTAAAACTGTTTGGTGAAGTGTGGTGGAATTATGATCATCTTAAGTTTAATTACAAAGGCATCATATGCTTACAGTCAACACTTGCCTGGGGGTTTGTTGCCGTATTTATATTCGGATTTTTGAATAAATTTGTGGAGCGTTTTGTATTCTCAATCGATTGCAGGATTGCCAGTGTTATGGCAATGATTCTTGTCTTTTCATATACTGCGGATTTTATGCAGAGTTTTTCGGAAAGTCTTAATATGCAGAATATGGATATCAGAGCGGAGATGAGAAAGTTTATTAAGATGTTTCACAGATAATCAGCATCTTATTGACAATTGATTCGGGGATAATTATATGATTTTTAAAAAGTTACGAAACAATTTTAGTCTTTTAATTGACAGCAGCAGGCATGTATGGACATTTGAACTGGCATACAAGCTTGTTGCTTTTGCTGTTATATTCCCTATTGTTTTATTTGCAATTAATTTTCTTATGAAGATAGCAGGAGTGAACTATCTTACTAATGAATATATTCAGAGAGCAATGACTCACCCTGTAGTCATATTTGCAATTTTTCTTGCTATGGGTATATTTGTATTCTATTGCACTTATGAGATGACATATCTTTCAGTCTGTTTTGAGACAAAGAGAACATCATGTAATGCATCTGTCGTTGATATATTATATAATTCTTATAAAGTATTTAAAAATGTTTTTAAGCCAAGGCATGTTGGTCTGAGTATATTTTACTTCATATCAATTCTGGCTTCTAATGTAACTGTATGGTTTAATGTCTTATACAGTGAGACTAATACTAACTTAATTAAAATGTATCTCATTAGGAATCACTGGTATATTAAGGTCGAAGTTATCTTTGTGTTTGTCATTATATATGCAATTGTAATTCCTGGAATATATGCAATGAATATATGCATGATGGAAGGACTGGGGTTTAGGGAAGCATATAAGAAAAGTGCCCGTATGGTTAAGAAGCATCCGCTGGGAACAATATCAGCACTTATTGTGTATAATCTGGTTATGCTTACAATTATTGGAATAACTTATGTGCTTATATCAGTATTTCTTGTTGCAGGTGTTAAGATTCTTAATATGGCGTATCTTGGTAATGCTATATTTCTGTCTGCATTAAGGACAGAAAGACTAATTATAAAATGTATTCTTGTATGTGTAGCAATACCACTGTCTTTTTCGGCTATTTCACATATGTATTACAAATATACTGATTTAGATGATATTACGTTTGAGTTCACAGATATACAGGAAGGTCCTGCAAAAAGAAGAAGGATAATATATAGTATTGTTATAACTGCTGCTGTTGTTGCAGATGCATTTTATCTCATAATGACATTTAATAATAATCCATTTGAAAACGTAGCTATCTTTCATGAGACTAAGGTTATGGCTCACAGGGGGGCTTCAAAAGAGACACCTGAGAATACGATGGCAGCATTCCAGAAAGCTATAGATGATATGGCAGATTATATTGAACTTGATGTGCAGCTTACAAGTGATGGAGAAGTCATAGTGATGCATGATTCTAATGCATATCGTACAACAGGTGTGGATGAAAATATTGCAAATATGACATATAAAGAGGTTCGAAGACTGGATGCCGGTTCATGGTATTCAGAACAATATAAAGGGGAAAAAGTTCCAAGTTTAAGGGAAGTACTTGAACTTACGCAGGGAAAGATTAAACTTAATATTGAATTAAAACCGGCTGGTAATGGGGATGAACTTGCGAAGAAAACAGCAGCTCTCATTGAAAAATATAATATGACAGCGGATTGTGTAGTAACCTCATTCAGCAAATCAGCTTTACTGGCTGTTAAATCATACAATGAAAATGTTAAGGTTGGATATATTTTATCAGCTGCATATGGGGATTTTTATGATATGAGTAATATAGATTTCTTCAGTGTTAATGCAGCGTATTTATCAAAGAGAACTATTGATGCAATTCATAATTCAGGTAAGCAGGTCTATGCGTGGACAGTTAATAATAAAGATTCTATCAAGAACCTGACTAACAAAGGCGTTGACGGCGTTATCACAGATAATCCGGTTCTTGCAAGGGAAACAATATATTCAAGAGATACATCAGAAACTATTGTTAACATGATAAGGTATGTGTTTAATCAGTAGAATGGGGGCATATGTATGGAAAGAGGAATAGGAACTTCAAGAGGAATTGGAATAGGACATGTTCTTATTGTTTATAATGCCAGTGCTGTTGTAAACAGGGGAACGCATTATAACGCAGAAGAAGAGAAGAAAAGATTCTTTGAGGCAAGAAAAACATTTATAGAGCAGACGGAAGAATTATTATCTGAACTGGAGAAAAAACTTGGTGAGTTTGACAAGGATGCACTGGTGCTTAAGAATCAGATATATCTTGCAAGAGATATAACAACAGAGAATGAAGTCGTTGCTGCAATTGATAATAGTCACATATGTGCAGAAGCAGCTTTTGATGATGTGTGTAATAAGCTGATTCAATTGTTTTCTTCAATGGATAATCCTGATATGCAGCAACGTGTTACTGATATTCAGGATATGAGAGAAAGAATGATACAGATATTGCAGGGAACGAAAGCGTTTGACCTTACTAATCTTCCAGATAATACTGTTATTGTTGCAGATGAGATTAAGCCATCTATGACAGCTTCCATGGACATAGCACATGTTGCAGGTATTGTTGCAGAAAAAGGCGGCGATACGGCACATGCTTCAATTCTTGCAAGAGCACTTGAGATTCCGGCAGTACTTAGTGTGAAGGGAATACTTCAGAAAGTAAAAAATGGAGATTCTATAATAATAGACGGAGCTTATGGAGAAGTTTTTATTAATCCAACACAGCGTACATTTTCTATATATGAAAAGAAAAAGAAGAAATATGAAGAACACATTGAGGAATTGAAGACATTTATTAATAAAAGCACAGAGACAGCTGATGGAAAAAAGGTTATGCTTGCTGCCAATATTGGTGGAGCTGATGAAGCAGCTAAGGCTGTTAAGGCTGGAGCTGAAGGTGTGGGACTTTTCAGGACTGAGTTTCTTTTTCTTAATAAGAATGCGCTGCCGACAGAGGAAGAACAGTTTGAGGAATATAAGAAGGCGGCAGTGCTGACAAAAGGTATGCCGCTTACAATAAGAACACTTGATATTGGTGGAGATAAGGATATTCCGTACATGGGACTTACGAAAGAAACCAATCCTTTTTTAGGATACCGTGCAATAAGATTCTGCCTTGACAGAGTTGATATATTCACAACACAACTCCGTGCGATATTAAGAGCCAGTGCATATGGCTCTATAAGAATTATGATACCTATGATTACGTCAGTTAATGAAGTGAGACAGGTTAAAGATATGATTAAGAAAATATGCAGCGACCTTGACCATAATGGAATTAGTTATGACAAGAATATCCAGACAGGCGTTATGATTGAGACTCCGGCAGCAGCTATTATGGCAGATTCTATAGCACAGGAGGTTGATTTCTTTTCAATTGGTACTAATGATCTTACACAGTATACAATTGCAGTAGACAGATGCAATGAAAATGTAGCATATCTGTATTCTGCATTCAATCCGGCAGTGTTAAGACTTATAAGAAGGATAATAGAATGTGCTCATAATGCAGGTATTGAAGCCGGAATGTGTGGTGAGGCAGCTGCAAATGCTTTAATGGCTCCGATACTTTTATCGTTTGGTCTGGATGAATTTTCAGTATCAACAGGAAAGGTGTTAGAGACAAGAAAGACAATTGCTGACTGGACACTTAAAGAAGCCGGACTTGTAACAGATAAGGTTATGTCAATGGCAACAGAGAAAGAAGTAACAGACTATCTTAGTGACTATATATCAGAAAGAAATAAAAAGTAAAAGGAAATATATATATGGCAGTTTATGAGACAGATGAAATTATCGAGAAAGTTATTCTGGTTGGAGTAGCATTTGATACAGATGATGATACAGAACGCTCTCTTGATGAGCTTGGAGAGCTTGCCAAGACAGCAGGTGCGCAGACAGTAGGAAGAATGATACAGACAAGAGATAACTTTCACCCTGCAACATATATTGGCAAAGGTAAGATTGAAGAATTAAGACTTATGATTGATGAGCTTGATGCTACGGGAATTATATGTGATGACGAATTAAGCCCTGCCCAGTTTAAGAATCTTGAGGATGAACTTGGTGTTAAAGTTATGGACAGAACAATGGTTATTCTTGACATATTTGCGGCAAGAGCTACATCAAGTGAAGGTAAGATTCAGGTTGAGATGGCACAGTTAAAGTACCGTTCAATAAGACTTGCGGGTTTTGGAACATCAATGTCAAGACTTGGTGGCGGAATAGGAACAAGAGGTCCCGGTGAGAAAAAGATTGAGACAGACAGACGACTTATAAGGGACAGAATATCAAAGCTATCAGCAGACCTTAAGGATATGAAGGAGCACAGAGATGTCCAGAGAAGCAAAAGAGCTAAGACTTCAACACCTGTCGCGGCTATAGTTGGATATACCAATGCCGGCAAATCAACGCTTCTTAACAAGCTTACTGATGCAGGTGTGTTGTCGGAGGACAAGCTTTTTGCAACACTTGACCCTACAACAAGAAGTATGGAACTTCCTAATGGAGAGAAAGTGTTGCTTACTGATACAGTCGGATTTATAAGAAAGCTTCCACATAATCTTATTGAAGCATTCAAAAGTACTCTTGAAGAGGCAAAGTATGCAGATATTATAGTGCATGTTGTTGATGTATCCAACCCGGACTATGAACAGCAGATGTCAACAGTATATGCAACACTTAAGCAGTTAGGTGTTGAAGGAAAGCCTGTTGTTACATTATTTAATAAATGTGATGTTTTACCGGAGAAACCGGCAGCTAAAGATTTACACGCAGACTACACATACAATATATCTGCCATAAGAGGCAATGGCCTTGAAGCATTTAAAGAGTGCATACAGGAAATTATTCTTAAGAGCAGAATAAGAATTGAAAGAGTATTTCCTTACAGTGAAGCAGGCAAGATACAGCTTATAAGACAGTTTGGACAGCTTGAAAGTGAAGAGTACACAGAAGATGGAATCAAGGTGCTTGCCTATGTTCCTAAGGAGATAGAAGGGAAGTTGTAATTATGAATCTGATAGCAACAGTAGATAAGAACTGGGCAATAGGAAAACAGGGACATCTTCTTGTTAATATTCCGGAAGATATTAAGCTTTTCCGAATGGAAACAGCTGGAAAAGCTGCAATAATGGGAAGAAAGACATATGAGCAGATTACGGACAGAACAGCTCTTATAGACAGATATAATGTAGTGCTTACCAGTGATTTGTCATATAAGAAGGATGGAGTTGTTGTAGTACATTCAGTAGAAGAGGCACTTGAAAAGGTTGCATCATATAAGTCAGAGGATATATATGTAATCGGTGGAGAATCTGTATTTGAACAGTTTCTTCCATATTGCGATGTGGCACACATAACGAGTGTTGATTATAAGTATGATGCAGATGCACATTTTCCTAATCTGGATAAGATGCCAGAATGGAAAGTTACACAGATGAGTGAGGAACACACATACTTTGATTTGTGCTACGAATTTAAAAAGTACTGTAAAATGTAAATTATGCTTTGAATCGTGCAGAAACGGATATGATAGAAAAGTTTCTGGCATATTTTCTTCATTGAAAATATACATTTTATTTGATACTATAATAAAAAAACAAGAGAGGGGAGAAATGTTATGTTTTGCACAAAATGCGGATATAATGCAGGGACAGCTAAGTTTTGTCCAAAGTGTGGAAATCCTTTAAATCCACAGCCAGTACAGGAAACACCTGTACAGAACGAACCAGTTGCACAGACGGTACAGAGTGAGCCGGTTGAACAGCAGCAGTTTGGAACACAGCCACAGTTTAATGAGACAGTACAGCAGCAGTTCGGAACACAGCCACAGTCAGGGGCAGTTCCACCAGTGAATGCAGATGTACCAAGATATCAGGAAGCACCTCCTATGCAGCCACAGCCTAAGAAGAAAAAGAAGAAGTGGCCAATAGTAGTTGCTATAATAGCAGTTATTGCTGCAGCGGCAGCAGTACTCGGATTTGTAGTACTTCCTAATGTATTGTCACCAGATAAGCATGCAATAGCAGCTATCAAGAAGCTTGGAACAGGTCTTGAGGATACAGCAAGCAGTGCATTTGATAATATGTCACTTACATCTGTATCAGACAAGAATCAGATAACAGGTACATTAAAGATTGATACTGCAACAATTGATGGCGAGAAGTATTCAGATTATATCAAGGCTGATACAGTTACATATGATATTCAGATGGATGCTTCAACAGAGAAGATGGCAGGAGAGATTAAGCTACAGAATGGATCAGCTACAGCACTTACAGTTACATTTTATTCAGATGGCAATAATATGTATTTCAAAGTGCCTGAGTTATTCTCAGAGTCATTCGTAATCTCACTGGCACAGTTTGAGGATGAAATTGATTCGGGATTTTCTTATGGAAGTTTGGGTAGTATTTCAAAGTATTTCTCAGCAATAGATACAAGCAATATTGAATTATACAGAGAACCTGTTAATGCAGCAGTTAAATGTGTAGTTAAGGGGATTAACACATTTGCAGAAGAATGTGAATACAAGAAGGGTGATAAATTTACATATAATTCGGATAACGGAGATATCAAGGTTTCTGAGTATAGCATTACAATAACTAAGGAGACTGTTATTAAGGCATGCGAAACAGTTATTGATGAATTATATGCAAGTAAAGATCTTTCTTCTTATATGACAATTCTTACAATGGCAGGCGTTTCACAGACAACTATCAAGAGCAGTATTGAGAGTTCATTAAGTGATATGCAGCCAGTTACATTGTCAATGTATATTAATAAGAATGATGAGATTGTAAGACTTGCAATTGATGCAGCAGATTATAATACAAGCGAAAAAGGATTTGTTGCGATCTCATTTCTTGGTAATGACAATCCATTTGAATATGTTGTTATCGAAGCTGATGTTGATGATATTAATATGAAGTATACAGTAAAGACACAGGATGATAAGGCTGCACTGGCATTAGAGATGACTCAGAATAAAGAGTATATCAAAGCAGGAGCAGAACTTAGTTCATCAGGAACAACAGTTAAGATTGATAATCTTTATGTGAACAGCAATATTGATGACAGCAATATAGATATGAAACTTTCAGGTGAAGCAACACAGAAAGAATTCAGCAAGTTAAAATATTCTGCATCAGATTATTCAGGTGCTTACAATCTTGCTAATCTTACAGAGACCCAGAGCACAACACTGGCATATGAGCTTATGAAGAATTTAAATGTTTTATCTAATGTTTTCAGTGATAAGTTATATAATGAATTGTTTAATGGAAAGAGTTCTTCTGGTAGTGCAAGACTTGGGTTTTAATGGCAGTTATTAACTAATGAGTAATTAGAAAGATGAGGGTATATAATATGGAATTGGCAATTATTATTGGGGTAGTTGTGATTTTATTTGTTGTGTTTATTCTTGCAAGTTATATTAAAGCACCAACAGACAGGGCATTGATTGTTTCTGGTTTAAGAAAGAATCCTAAGTTTGTTATTGGTAAGTCAGCGTTAAGAATTCCATTCTTACAGAGAGTTGATAAACTTGAACTTAAGATGATTTCTGTTGATGTTAAGACTAAGGAATCAGTTCCGACTAACGAATATATCAATGTCAACATTGATTCTGCTGTAAAGATTAAGGTTGGTTCTTCTAAGGAAATGCTTGAGAAAGCAGCAAGCAACTTCCTTAACAAGAACGAAGATTATATCAGAAACTCAGTAGGAGATGTATTAGAGGGTAATGTTCGTGAGATTATAGGACAGATGAGGCTGGAAGATATTGTTCAGGACAGAAAGATGTTTGCTGAGAAGGTACAGGAAAATGCTGCTCCGGATATGGCAAGAATGGGTCTTGAAATTGTAAGCTTTAATGTCCAGAATGTTACTGATGAAGGTAATGTTATTGAGAATCTTGGTATTGACAGGGTTGTAAGTATCAGTAAATCAGCACAGATATCAAGAGCAGAATCAGAAAGGGATATTGCAGTTGCCAAAGCTAATGCAACAAAGCAGGCAAATGATGCAAGAATCGAAGCTGAGACTGCTATTGCAGAAAGAAATAATGAACTTGAGATTAAGAAACAGGAATTAAAGAGAGCAGCAGATGTTAAGAAAGCTGAGGCTGATGCTGCATACGAAATACAACAGCAGGAACAGAGAAAAACAATCGAAATTACAACTGCTGATGCTAATATAGCAAAGCAGGAGAAAGAGATTGAGTTAAGAGAGAAAGAGATTGCTGTTAAGGAAAAAACACTTGATGCAGATATCCGTAAACAGGCAGAAGCAGAGAAATACGCAACACAGCAGAAGGCTGATGCACAGCTTTACCAGAGACAGAAGGAAGCAGAAGCAAAGCAGTTTGAAATTCAGAAACAGGCAGAGGCTAAGAAAGCACAGGCAGAAGCAGACAGATTTGCAAAAGAGCAGGAAGCTGAAGCTGTTAAGGCACAGGGAATTGCTGAAGCAGAAAGCATTAAGGCAAAAGGTCTTGCAGATGCAGAAAGTATTAAAGCCAGAGGTCTTGCTGAGGCTGAGGCTATGGAAAAGAAAGCGGAGGCAATGGCTAAGTATGGTAAGGCTGCCATGACAGAGATGATTATTAAAGTTCTTCCACAGATGGCAGAAGCAATTGCAAAGCCGCTTGAAAGCATTGATAAGGTTACTATTATTGATGGAGGTTCAGGAGAGAACGGAGTAGGAACTTTCAGTGGTAATGTACCGTCAGTTCTTGCTAAGACAATTGAAAGTATCAAGGAAACTACAGGCTTTGATCTTACAGAAGTCATGAAGGCTAATACATATGATGCCAAGACTACTAAGAACGTTAATTTCACAGGTCTTCCAGAAGAGATGAGTGCAGCAGCTAAAGAGCCTGAAACTTACGGTAAAACAGAATAATACTGATTAATTAAGAATCTAAACGTAAAATGTATATGCTGGTATCAGATATGGGAAACTATATCTGGTATCAGCATTTTTATAGTAAGAGCCGGTTTTACAAGTTGACTATATAAATTGATGTAAGTTATAATAATATGAATAAAATTTAAGGAGAATAGCATTTGAATAATACAAGTGCATGTGAACAATGATTAAACACAGATATTTTGCAGGAAGAGTTCTTGTATATGGATTGATAAGTGTTGCAGTTATGTTATCTGCAGCAGTGACAGGATGTAACAACAAGAATAATATTTCCGAAGGAAGTATTAAGACTGAAGCTGTCCAGCCAGAAGGAAATAATCAGTCAGAAGAGGGCAGTGAGTCAGATGTTAATGACCAGTCGTCAGATATTCATGTTGAGCCACCGGTAATTCATGGTATATCAGATAAGACATATTATATAGGCAGTAAAGTTTCATATATGACAGATGTGTATGCAACAGATTTCTCAGGGCAGGAGATTGATGTTGAGGTTGATAAATCACAGGTTAATACTTCACAGCCGGGAAGTTATATTGTTTATTATAAAGCAGTAGATTCAGATGGTAATGAGACTATAGAAGAAGCGACATTTACTTTTATTGAAGAGGAGACACAGGAAGTTAAAGTAAACAGCAGTTATTCAACTCTTGATGAGGTTGTAGCTGCAGTTCTTCAGGATATTACAGATAATTCAATGTCTAAAGGACAGAAAGCAAGGGCAATATATAAGTATGCACATACTAAGATTGGATATGCAGGAAACAGTTATACACAGAGTTCAGAATGGCAGGATGAAGCATTTGAGGCATTAAAAGTGATTAAGAAGAATGGATATGTGTCGGGTGACTGTTTCACATATGCTTCTGTTGACAGAGCGCTCCTTGAAGGGATAGGAGCTGAGTGTATATGGGTTGATAATCAGGGCGCAAGGTCTGGAGATCATAGCTGGGTTTTATGTAATCTTGGAACAGGCTGGTATCATTTTGATTCAACAAGAATGTATGATGGATTTGAATGTTTTATGCTGACAGATTCACAGGTGCAGGATTATATTAACAGAGGAAATTCAATATATAGAAGAGATATGTCCGCGTATCCGGCAACTCCTTCAGAAGAGTTTTCATATTAGGGAGGAGTAAGATAAATGTTATTTACATCTTATCAGTTTATTTTATTTGTTCTGGTTGCACTTATTTTATATTATGTTGTTCCTAAACGTATTCAGTGGATAGTACTGTTATGTATGAATATGTTATTCTATGTGTATGCCGGATTAAGCGGAATAATATTCATAGTGACAACTATCGTAACGACGTATGCAGGTGCAAGGCTTATATACAGGGAGAAAGACAGGTCTGTACGCTTCATAGAGGAACATAAAGGTGATAAATCCAGAGATGAAAAGAAAAAGCTAAAGAACATTTCATTAAGAAAACAGAAAATGTTTCTTACTATTGTTCTGCTTATTAATTTTGGAATACTTGCTGTACTTAAATACACCAATATGTTTATAGTCACATTTACAACATTTAATACGGTTGATTTTATACTTCCGATGGGAATATCATTTTATACATTCCAGTCTACCGGATATATGATTGATGTGTATCGCGGTGTTGCAGATGCAGAGAAGAATCTGTTCAGATATGCACTGTTTGTGTCCTTTTTCCCACAGCTTGTACAGGGACCTATAAGCAGATGGAATGATCTGAAGAAAAGCCTGTTTGAAAGTCATGCTTTCTCGTGGGTTAATATACAGTATGGTTTTGAGAGAATTCTGTGGGGATATTTTAAGAAGATGGTAATCGCAGACAGGGCAGCAATCGGACTTGCAACAATACAGTCAGATGTTTCAGTGTATTATGGTGCATATGCATTTGTAGGAATGCTGCTGTATGCAATTGATCTGTATGCAGATTTCACAGGTGGCATAGATATTACAATTGGTGTTGCACAGATGTTTGGAATTACTCTTCCAGAGAATTTCAGAAGACCATTCTTTTCAAAGAGCATTGCGGAGTATTGGAGAAGATGGCATATTACGTTGTGTGCATGGTTTAAGGATTATCTTTTCTATCCGTTATCAATGTCTAAATGGATGAATAAGGTATCAAGGTGGCTTAAGAAGCATGTAGGAAAGCCGGTAGGTTCAAGATTTCCAGTGTATTTTTCAAGTCTTACTGTGTGGTTTGTGACAGGTATATGGCATGGTGCAAGCTGGAACTTCGTAGTGTGGGGACTTTTGAACAGCATAATTATGCTTGTTTCTCAGGAACTTAAGCCGTTATATGAGAAGGCAGATAACAGGTTAGGTTACAGAAAGTTAAAATACTACAAAGTATTTGAGATAATAAGAACTACTGCTATAGTATGCTGTCTGCAGATGCTTGATTACTACAGAAATATTGCAGAGGCATTCCGTATGTTTTTCTCAATGTTTAGAGGTGGTAATTATGCAGCTGTATTCACTAAGGGAATGTGGAGTATTGGTTTATCAGTAGCTGATTATATAGTACTTTTTGCAGGTGTGGTTATAATGTTTGTGGTAAGCCTGCTTGAGAGAAGATGTCCGGTTAGAGAGCAGCTTGCACAGAAAAATTATATTATAAGATATACAGTATTTCTTGTGATTTTTCTGCTTATAGCTGTGTTGGGAATCTATGGAACCGGATACGAGTCAAGTCAGTTTATATATAATCAGTTTTAGAAAGCATTTTCTAAGGAATGGAGACAGTTTTGAGAAAGAAAATATGTACAGGTATTGCAGTTATCATAATACCGATAGTATGTCTGTATCTTTTACAGTGTCTGTTAGTTCCTAAATATGCATCAGATATTAAAGAAGGTGCAATGATTGAGGAATATTACAACAGTGAAAAGAATCACGATGTGCTTATTCTTGGTGACTGTGAAGTATATGAGAATATATCCCCGGTTACAATGTGGGAGAATTACGGGATATCAAGTTATATCCGTGGAAGTGCGGAACAGCTTATATGGCAGTCGTATTATCTGCTCGAAGATACGCTTAAGTATGAGAAACCGCAGGTTGTTATTGTAAATGTACTTGCAATGACACAAAGAGATGCCAAAAGCGAGGCTTATAACAGAATGACACTGGATGGCATGAAGCTTTCAAAGTATAAGATAGCTTCTATAAGGGAGTCAATGACAGAAGATGAGAATATGGCTAGCTATATATTTCCACTGTTGAGATATCACTCAAGATGGAGTGAATTGTCATCAGAGGATTTCAGATATATGTGGAAAACACCATCCGTCACAACTAACGGTTATCTTATGCAGAAGGGAGTAAGACCAGTTACGACTATACCAAAAGCTGCTCCACTTGCTAATTATACATTCAGTGACAGGAACATGGAGTATCTTGATAAGATATATTCACTTTGTAAAGATAATGGTATTAATCTTGTGCTTATGAAGGCACCAAGTGTATTTCCTCACTGGTATGATGAATGGGATAAGCAGGTGAATGATTATGCGGATGAGCATGGAATATTGTATCTTAATACAATTAATGAGGCTGAAAATATAGGTATAGACTATACTACTGATACATTTGATTATGGACAGCATCTTAATGTGGAAGGAGCTGAGAAGCTGTCGTTATATCTTGGGGAACAGCTTGTGAAGAAATTCGGGCTTACAGATCACAGACAGGATGAATCATATAAGAATGTATGGCAGACAATAGTTAATAAATATTACGAAGAGAAACAGGGAGATTGATTATGAGAAAGAAAAGTTTAATGTTAGCGGCAGTACTTGCAGCAGGAGTTGTGATGGCAGCATGTGGAAGTGCATCAACACTGCCGGATAATAGTCAGGACAAGCCGGTTGCATCACAGCAGACGGAAAGTAAGTATTCATTTGAATTAAAAGGCATAGAGTTAAAGACAGATGGCGATCTTACAGAATATACATCTAAGCTTGGAGAACCTTCTGGTGGTTACTATGAGGCTAAAAGCTGTGCATTTGAAGGAATGGACAAATTCTATTACTATGATAGCGTAACACTACAGGGATATCAGAAGGACGGAAATGATAAGCTTTATTCTATAACACTTATGGATGATGCTGTTAAGACTAAAGAAGGTGTCCGTATTGGCGATAAGAAGGATAAGGTTGTATCAGCATATGGAAGTGATTATACAGAAGCTGACGGACAGCTTCTGTATGAATCAGGTAACACCAGGCTTTCGTTCGTTATGAAGGATGATGAAGTACAGAGCATAATATACAGCGTTAAATAATTCAATGGAGCAGCGTATATTTATGAGTATACAATATATGTGTTGTATCGGAATTTACGCAGCTTCTGCTCCATTTTAATGGCGTTGGAAAGCTGTCTGAAAGCACCGACCTGAACTTTATAATAGTCATTTTCATATATAATAAAAGCCGGGAAGCCTTCAATTAGCAGGGAATTAAGCATGCGGTCTGCATTATTTTTATTGCGGTAGGCACCAACCTGAACACGATAAAGTGGCTCAGGAGAGAGGTCGTCATCACAGTTACATGCTGGTTTAGCAGGAGATGCAGACTTTTTTTCGCATGCAGCAGGCATGATTTCAGCGGATTTGGCAGAATCTGATTTCACTGATGAGACTTCACCTGAAGCAGCCTGTGCAGTAGTATTATTTGTCTTTGGTTTAATTCCAAGGGTCTTAAGAATACCATCTGCGATTCCATTTGCAATCTGGTTAAAGTTCTTATCAAATGTTTCATTATCTTTATCGTTGTTAATAAAGCCGGCTTCTACAAGTACGGCAGGCATTTTTGTCCGTTTGAGTACAACAAGGTTAGGACGTTCGGTAATTCCAAGATTTTTAAAGCCAGCCTTTTCCAGCTCAGAATTGATATTGGCAGCCATCTGTGATTTAATACCGGAATTATTGTAAACAAGAGTTTCCACGCCTGTGTACTGGTTAGGAGTAGGGGATGAATTTCTGTGGATTGAAACAAAATAATCAGCCTTAGCATCGTTGGCATCAGTCGCTTTTTTAAAAGGTGTCTCATATTCATCAGTAGTACGGGTGTACACAACGTCAATACCATTTTTTTCTAATATATCACCTACGGCAAGAGCGAGCTTTAAGTTGTCATCTTTCTCAGCCCTGCCATTATATGTTGCACCATAGTCGCTACCGCCGTGTCCGGCATCTACAGCAATCTTATATTGAGCCATAATATCTCCAATAACATTAATCATATTATTGTATGCAAAAGACATAATAAGCGTACCTGTCACATATATTTATCTTAAGATGAGAAAGAGGACAGATTATGAACGTTGGATATGTACATACATTTGAAGTGCCAGAAAATAATATTGATAAAGGCCGATTGAAGGTAAGTGTTGTCAATGAAGAAAATGTGCCAATTAAAGGAGCGGCTGTAAGACTGTCGTATACAGGAAATCCTGATAATATAATAGGAGAAAGTGGTACAGATGGAGACGGGATAAGTATATTTAACGACTTAAGAACACCTCCAATTGAATATAGCATGGAACCGGGGAACAGGCAGCCATTTTCAGAGTATGACATAGCTGTAAGTGCGCCAGGATTTGATAATGTAAATATATCAGGCAGTGATATGTTTTCGGGGGAGCTAAGCATTCAGAATGTAAAGATGTCTGCAAGGGATAATTCACAGAATAATATAGTCATACCTGTTAACACATTATATGGAGATTACCCACCTAAGATTGATGAAGAAGAGATTAAGCCTATGGGTCAGTCGGGTGAAATTGTGCTTGACAGAGTTGTTGTTCCTGAAATTGTAGTTGTACATGACGGACCGCCTAAAGATACTGAGGCAGATAATTATTATGTTACTTATAAAGATTATATTAAGAATGTAGCAAGCTCTGAGATATATTCAACATGGCCGAGGCAGACAATTGAGGCAAATGTGCTTGCTATTATGTCATTTACATTAAACCGGGTATATACAGAATGGTACAGAAACAAATTTTATGATTTTACAATAACTTCATCAACTGCATATGACCAGAAATGGGTTAATGGAAGAAATGTGTTCGAAAGTATATCACAGGTAGTAGATGATATATTTGACAATTACATATCAAGACCTAATGTAAAGCAGCCAATACTTACACAGTATTGTGATGGAAAGAGGGTGACATGTCCTAACAGACTTTCACAGTGGGGAAGCAAGTATCTGGGAGATCAGAATTATTCATCGATTGATATATTAAGATATTATTATGGTCAGGATGTGTATATTAATGCGGCAGAACAGATAAGCGGAATTCCTTATTCATGGCCGGGAACTAATCTTGATATAGGTTCATCAGGACAGAAGGTAAGACAGCTTCAGGAACAGCTTAACCTTATAGGAGAGTATTATAGTTCTATTCCGGTCCTAAGTACTGATGGAATATATGGTGAGCAGACAGCAGCAGCGGTTAAGGAATTCCAGCGGATATTTAATCTGCCACAGTCAGGAATAACAGATTTTCCTACATGGTTTACAGTATCAGAAAAATATGTTGCACTTGCCGGACTGGCAGAATTATAAGAATGTTAATGAGGTATGTAAGGCTGTCACTTTGTGGCAGCCTTTTTAGGAGGAACATTTAAACAGCCTGTCCAAGACATGTCTTAATGTCATCTTCCGGATTGCTTATAAGTCTTAACTGGAAAGTGTCTACAAGGTACTGTAATACATTAGGGCTTAAGAATGCTGGAAGTGTCGGACCGAGATAAATATTCTTAATGCCAAGGCTTAATAGGGCGAGAAGGTCTGCAACAGCCTTCTGCTCATACCATGAAACAATAAGAGATAAAGGAAGTCCATTGACATCTGTATCAAATGCATCTGCAAGGGCATTGGCAATAAGAATAGCAGAATATACATCATTACACTGTCCGATATCAAGAAGCCTTGGAAGTCCGGCAACTGTGCCGAAATCAAGCTTATTGAAACGATATTTGCCGCATGCAAGAGTGAGAATCATGCAGTCATCAGGAACCATAGTGGCAAAATCAGTAAAATAACTTCTGCCAGGTCTTGCACCATCACAGCCACCAATCAGGAAAAAATGTCGTATCTGTTTTGATTTTACGGCTTCAACAAGTTCACCTGCATGAGACAGAGCAGCTTCATGTCCGAATCCTACTAGAATTTCTTTTGCTTCCTGCTCTTCGGTAAAGCCTCCAAGTTCAAGAGACTGTTTTATGATTTCAGAAAAATCCTTTTCACCGTCAGGCTTCTTCTCTATATATTTTATGCCATCCCAGCCTACAACATTAGTAGAATATATACGGTCTTTATATGTGTCTCTTGGACGCATGAGACAATTGGTTGTCATAAGGATACAGCCGGGAAGATTATCAAACTGTTTTTGCTGGTCCTGCCATGCGCCGCCAAAATTACCTACAAGATGCTTATATTTTTTAAGACCTTCATAACCATGGGAAGGGAGCATTTCCCCGTGGGTATATATATTAATGCCAAGGCCTTCGGTCTGTTTAAGAAGCATTTCAAGGTCTTTAAGGTCATGACCGGAAACAATGATGAAGGGACCTTTCTTAATGTGAACGTTGACCGGGTGTGGTGATGGATTACCATATATGGTTGTGTTTGCTTCATCAAGTTTTTTCATTATCTCAATAGCCATATCACCTGTTTTAAGAGTCAGACGGATAAGTTCTTCGACAGTCAGGGTGTTATCTGTTATTGCTTCGAGTGCAATGATATAGAAATTGTCAACATTATCACTATAGTATGAAAGTTCCCTTGCCTGATGACCGTAGGCGCTTATTCCTTTAAGACCATAAAGAATAGTCTGTCTTAATGAGCGGATATCAGGATCCAGAGTTTTGTCGTACATAATGCCTGCCATTGGCGCGTCACGCAGCATATCAGCTTTAGTTTCTGGCAGTTCGTATGCAGCAGATGGGGTAATATAATCAGTTGTCCCTACTATATTTTTCAGATTATTTTTGATGTCCTGGGATTGTTTAAGAAGATGGACATGGTCATCTACATTGAAATTAACATTGGTAAGAGTGGTAAAAAGACAATTCTCAATAAAGCTGACAACAGATTTGTCAACATTAAGTCCTGAATCCAGAATATGTCTGGCATAGAAGCTGATACCTTTCAGCTGATAGATAAGCAAATCCTGAAGATTGGCTATTTCTGGCGTCTTTCCGCATACGCCGAGTTTAGTGCAGCCTTTTCCGCCGGCTGTCTGTTCACATTGATAGCAGAACATATCGTATCCAAGATCCATATTATTACTCATATAATACTCCTTTTTCATTCATAATTATTAATTAATATTATGAATCCTGAATATCTAATTTATTCATAAATTTGTATGATATGACAATTTAATGATATAAAATGTATGGTACAATATTATATAGAAAGAATATGTGACGGAATCCGTCACATCCTTATGAAAAAGGAGATACGTGTTATGCATATATCAAAGAATTCTGCAACTCAGATTGTTGAAGAAATTTCAAAACTTGTTAAACAGAATATTAATCTTATGGATGAGACAGGACATATAATTGCAAGTCGTGATAAATCCAGAATAGGGGATTTTCATTATGGTGCATATAAGATTATATCTGAAAATCTTGAGGAATATTATATTGATGAAGATGATTTATCAAAAGGCATAAAAAAAGGAATTAATCTTCCACTTGAACTTGATGGCGGAATAGTAGGAGTGATAGGAATGACAGGTGGATATGAAGAGGTTATAACGTCTGGAAAACTGTTAAAAAAGATGACGGAAATACTTTTGATGGAGAGCCGTGCAAACTATAGACAGCTTATGAATAAGCGTGTAAGGAATGCTTTTTATGAAGAATGGCTTATAAATGGAGGATATAAGAATGCTGATTTAGAAGAACGTGGAATGGCTTTGGGAATAGATATTAATAAGCCAAGAAGAGTGTTTATTGCCAGCATAGATGAGTTGGACAACCTTAAAGATTCACAGCAGGGACAGTCTCAGATTGCAAAATTTGAGAATGATGTTGATGCATTTTTAAAGAGAAATAATTATAAAATGCATTTCAGGAACGCTTCAAGACAGATAATAATCATAGATAATATGGATACGGAAGATGTGGTTAAATTTGCAGAAGAGCTGGCAGGATATGTGTGGGAAAAAGATAAGTTTGAACTAAATATTGGTATAGATTCAGCTCAAAGCTATGATATGCATGAAGCTTATGTTGAAGCACATAGGGCATGGACGGCTGCAGCTGAAAAACATGAACAGATTATATGCTATGAGGATATTAGTCTTGAACTTTTAATAAGCAATGTACCGACAGAGATTAAGCTTGAATATTTAAAGAAGGTATTCAAAGATATGGATTATAATGATATATGTGAAAATATTGCGTTGATGAAAGCGTATTTTAATGCACAGGGATCAATACAGAAAGCAGCAGACAATCTGTATATTCATAAGAATACATTACAATACAGAATATCAAAACTGAAAGAAATAACAGGACTTGATGTCAGGAAACCAACAGAAAGTCCAGCGTTGTATCTGGCATACATAATTACTGATGAATTAATTAATGAAAAATATGATTTACCATTATTGTTACATAATACAAAATAAAAATGATATTATGTGCTGTGTAACATTTTGCTATTGAACTTTACATGCTATTATTGTGTCATACAAAGCACAAAGGTTTGTGCAAACCGTACAACAATAAAATAGAAATGAGGTGTTTTTATGACAGGAGTAGCATTGATAATTGCATTTGTCTTGGCTATCATTGTGATGATAGTTGCAATTTCTAAGTTTAAGGTTCATCCTTTCTTAGCAATTATGGCGGTATCACTTATTCTTGCAATGTTGGCAGGAATTCCATTTGTTGATACTGTAAAACCAGACGGAACGAAGGTGTCTGGAATTCCAACAGTTATAGGAGCTGGATTCTCAGGTACATTCAGCAGCATCGGTATTGTTATTATATTAGGTGCATTGATTGGATCGGTACTTGAAAAAACAGGAGCAGCATTGAAGCTGGCAGATATGGTAATTAAGGTAGTAGGAAAGAAAAGACCAGAACTTGCAATAGAGCTTATGGGCTGGGTTGTTTCAATTCCTGTGTTCTGTGACAGTGGTTTTGTAATTCTTAATCCAATAAGAAAAGCACTTGTAAAAAGAACAGCAGTTTCAAGTGTAGCAATGACAGTAGCACTTTCAGCAGGACTTTATATTTCTCATGTGTTTATTCCGCCAACACCAGGTCCGATAGCAGCTGCTAATACACTTGGAGTTGGAGATAATCTTTTACTTGTAATGGGACTTGGTGTTGTATGTTCAATATTTCCTCTTATTGCAGGTCTTGTATATGCTAAGTTTATTGGAAAGAGAGTAAAGAGTGCTGATGAAGTAACAGACAATGGAGAGGTTACTAAGACATATGAAGAATTAGTTGCAGAGTATGGAAAGCTTCCTAATGGATTTAATGCGCTGGCTCCAATTCTTGTACCAATCATTCTTATGGCACTTGGTTCAATTTCATCAATGGCTGGCTGGACAGGTGCGCTTGATACAGCATGCCAGTTCCTTGGTAAACCAATAATTGCTCTTGCTGTTGGTACAATATTTGCAGTAATCCAGCTTGCAACGGCACATAAGATGTCCGATTTTTACAATATTACCAATGAGACATTAAAGACAGTTGGTCCTATACTTTTTGTAACAGCAGCTGGTGGTGTGTTAGGAAAGGTAATTTCATCAAGCTCAATGGTTGCATTTATTACACAGCATGCAGAAGTGCTTTCAGCAGTTGGAATATTCTTCCCATTCCTTCTTGCAGCAATATTAAAGACAGCACAGGGTTCTTCGACGGTTGCAATTACAACTACAGCAGGTATCATTGCTCCGTTGCTTGGAGCACTTGGACTTGCATCACCTGTTAAGACAGTGCTTTGTGTAATGGCTATAGGCGCTGGTGCCATGACAGTATCACACGCTAACGACTCATACTTCTGGGTAGTTACTAATTTTGGTGACATGGATCCTGAACAGGGATATAAGACACAGACGGTATGTACATTAATAATGGGTATTGCAGCAATGGTTGAAATATTTATTCTTTCATTGATTCTATAATATATTTATAATATAAATGTTACATAATGCGGCTATACTTATGAGAACTATATGGACTTATCAGTATGACCGCATTATTCTATATAATAAAAGTTATAATAATAATACATTTAGAACAATATCAGGAGGAGGATATATGATAATAGGCTTTGTCGGATTGGGAATAATGGGTAAACCGATGGCAAAGAATCTTTGCAGAGCGGGATATACCTTGATTGTTAATGACCATCACAAGGAAAATGTCGATGAATTGATACAGACAGGTGCCAGAAGTGGCGATTTAAAACAGATTGGCACGGAGAGTGATGTGGTTATAACAATGCTACCAAACAGTCCTCAGGTAAAGGATGTAATGCTTGGGGAAAATGGTATTGCGGGTTATATGAAAAAAGGAACATGCTTTATAGATATGAGTTCGATTAATCCTGTCGACAGCAGATATATTGGTGATGTATTAAAAGAAAAAGGGATTGATATGCTTGATGCACCTGTGTCAGGAGGAGAACCTAAAGCAATAGATGGAACAGTTGCATTTATGGTTGGTGGAGATGAGAAAACATTTGATAAGTATAAACAGATTCTTACACAAATGGGGTCGTCAGTTACAAGATGTGGTGAACTTGGAGCTGGAAATACAACAAAACTTGCCAATCAGATAATTGTTGCATGTAATATTCAGGCAGTTTCTGAAAGCTTCATTCTGGCAAAAAAAGCCGGAGTAGACCCTGAGCGTGTATTTGAGGCAATAAAAGGCGGACTAGCAGGGTCTACTGTTATGAATGCCAAAGTTCCAATGATGATAGAGGACAATGTTGAACCAGGATTCAGAGTAGATTTACATATTAAAGATTTGAATAATGCACTTGAGTGTGCTCATAGTGTTGGAGCTCCAGTACCGATGACGGCACAGGTTCAGGAAATAATGCAGTATCTGCATAATAATGGAGATGGAAGCAGCGACCACAGTGCAATTATACATTATTATGAAAAACTGGCAGACACAAAATTATAAATGTTGTTGACAGGTTATTATAATGTCAGGAAGGAGAATCTTATGAATAAAGAATTAAGAGCGGTTGCAGACAATATAATTGATGCGGCAATTAAAGCAGTTCTTCCGGATGAAGCAGTTAAGAAAACACTTAAAGACAGGAAATTTGATGGAAAAGTTATTCTTGTAGCAGTAGGAAAAGCCGCATGGCAGATGGCAAAGGCGGCAAGTGACTGTCTGGGAGACAGAATAAATGAAGGAATTGTAATAACGAAGTATGGACATGTAAAAGAGCCGATTGAAAGAATAGAATGTTTTGAGGCAGGCCACCCTGTTCCAGATGAGAATTCATTTAAAGCAACACAGACAGCTATTGAGATGGTAAGCGGACTCAATAAGAATGATACAGTGCTTTTTCTTCTTTCAGGTGGAGGAAGTGCTTTATTTGAGAAGCCGAAGATTACAGGAGAAGAATTGCAGGATATAACTAATCAGTTACTTGCATGCGGCGCAGATATTGTTGAGATTAATACGATAAGAAAACGCTTATCAGAAGTAAAGGGCGGACGGTTTGCAAAATTATGTGAACCGGCGCATGTATTATCAATAGTATTATCAGATATACTTGGTGATCCACTGGATATGATTGCTTCAGGTCCGGCATGTGCAGATACAACAACATGTGAAGAAGCATGGCACATTGTAGAAAAATATAATCTTAATATAAGTGAAGATGTAAAAAAGCTGATGGATATTGAGACACCGAAGAAACTGGATAATGTAACAACTTTTATTAATGGAAGTGTGCGTGAATTATGCAGTGCAGTATCAAGGGAATGTTCAAAGTATGGATATGAACCAGTAATGCTTACGGACCAGTTATGCTGTCAGGCAAAAGAAGCCGGAAGTTTTCTTGCATCTATAGCAAAGACACATTGTAAGTCAGGAAAGAAGCTGGCATACATAGCAGGTGGTGAAACGATTGTTAATATTACAGGACATGGGAAAGGTGGAAGAAATCAGGAAATTGCATTATCGGCAGCGGAAGGTATTAAGGGAATGTCAAATGCAGCAGTATTCAGTATAGGCAGCGATGGAACAGACGGACCTACGGATGCGGCAGGTGGATATAGCGATGGTGATACAGCAGGAGTCTTAAAGAATAAAGGAATAGATATATTTGAAGTGCTTAAGAATAATGATGCTTATAATGCTTTGAAACTAACAGAGGGGCTTATTATAACAGGCCCTACGGGAACAAATGTTAATGATGTTTCTGTGCTGCTTATATCAGATTGATAAGGTACATAAAGCGATAAAAATATATAATTTAATTATTTATTATAGTGTAAAGCCAGTATTTTGCTGGCTTTATATTTTTTTAATAAATTCATTAGCACTCACCTCTTGACAGTGCTAACAATGAGATGTATAACATCAATTGTAAGAGGAAAACAATAGATAAACAGTGAAGTTAAGCATTCATTGTAATAGAAGGAGGTAATCGTATGAACATTAATAAGTTTACACAGAAGTCTATTGAGGCTGTTAACCAGTGCGAGAAGATTGCCTACGATTATGGTAATCAGGAGATTGATCAGGAACATTTTCTGTACAGTCTCTTAACTATAGAAGATAGTCTTATCGCGAGCCTGATAGAGAAGATGGGAATTGATAAGGATGCATTTATAAAGAATATTGAGACTCTGCTTAGCCAGAAGAATAAGGTTTCAGGAAATGTACAGCTTTATGTAAGCAATGATCTTAATAAGGTTTTAGTAAATGCTGAAGATGAAGCAAAGAGAATGGGGGATGCATATGTTTCTGTTGAGCATCTTATGCTTGCGATGATTGCAGCACCTAACAAGGGCATAAAGCAACTTTTTAAGACATATGGAATTAACAGGGAATCATTCCTGTCAGCACTTGCCACAGTAAGAGGCAACCAGAGTGTTACTTCGGATAATCCGGAGGCAACTTATGATACTCTCAGCAAATATGCTACAGACCTTGTAGAAAGAGCCAAGGACGGAAAGCTTGACCCGGTTATCGGCAGAGATAATGAAATCAGAAATGTAATAAGAATCCTTTCCCGTAAGACGAAGAATAATCCCGTTCTTATTGGTGAGCCTGGTGTTGGTAAAACAGCAGTTGTTGAAGGACTTGCACAGAGAATTGTAAGGGGAGATGTTCCAGAAGGCTTAAAGGATAAGAAGCTTTTTGCACTAGATATGGGCGCGCTTGTTGCAGGTGCAAAGTATCGTGGTGAATTCGAGGAAAGACTTAAGGCTGTACTTGACGAGGTTAAGAAATCTGAAGGACAGATAATCCTGTTTATTGATGAGATTCACACTATTGTCGGTGCAGGTAAGACAGAAGGTGCTATGGACGCAGGCAATATGTTAAAGCCTATGCTTGCCCGTGGTGAACTTCATTGTATAGGTGCTACAACTCTTGATGAGCACAGAGAGTATATTGAGAAAGACCCGGCACTTGAAAGACGATTCCAGCCAGTTATGGTTGATGAGCCTACAGTTGAGGATACTATCTCAATCCTTAGAGGTCTTAAGGACAGATATGAAGTGTTCCATGGAGTTAAGATTACAGATGGCGCACTTGTAAGTGCAGCTACTTTGTCAGACAGATATATTTCAGACAGATTTCTGCCAGATAAGGCTATAGACCTTGTAGATGAAGCATGTGCAATGATTAAGACTGAACTTGATTCAATGCCGGCAGAACTTGATGAGAAGAGAAGAAAGATTATGCAGCTTGAGATTGAGGAGGCTGCCCTTAAGAAAGAGACTGATAATCTTAGTAAGGAAAGACTTGATGCATTACAGAAAGAATTGTCAGAATTAAGGTCTGATTTCAATATCCAGAAAGCTAAATGGGACAGCGAGAAATCTTCTGTTGATCAGGTAAGTAAGTTAAAGGAAGAGATTGACCAGATTAATACCCAGATAGCACAGGCTAAGAGAGAATATGATCTTAATAAGGCAGCAGAGCTTCAGTATGGTAAGCTTCCGCAGGCACAGAAGGCTTTGGAAGAAGCTGAGAAGAAGTCAAGTAACAGAGATATGAGCCTTGTTCATGAAAGCGTTACTGAGGAAGAGATTGCTAAGATTATATCAAGATGGACTGGTATTCCGGTTAGCAAGTTAAGTGAGTCTGAAAGACAGAAAACTCTTAATCTTGATGAACAGCTTCACAAGAGAGTTATAGGACAGGATGAAGGTGTTACTAAGGTAACAGAGGCAATCATAAGGTCTAAGGCTGGTATTAAAGACCCGACTAAGCCAATTGGTTCATTCCTGTTCTTAGGACCTACAGGAGTAGGTAAGACAGAGCTTGCAAAGGCACTGGCTGAGAGTCTGTTTGATGATGAATCTAATATAGTAAGACTTGATATGTCCGAGTATATGGAGAAGTATTCAGTATCCAGACTTATCGGAGCGCCTCCAGGATATGTAGGTTATGATGAAGGTGGACAGCTTACAGAAGCTGTAAGAAGAAAACCATATTCAGTTGTTCTTTTTGATGAAGTTGAGAAAGCACATCCAGATGTATTTAATGTCCTCTTACAGGTACTTGATGATGGCCGTATCACTGATTCACAGGGAAGAACTGTGGATTTTAAGAACACTATAATCATAATGACAAGTAACATTGGTTCTTCACATCTGCTTGAAGGCATCAATCCTGATGGCTCAATTAAGCCAGAGGCAGAGGAAGCTGTTATGGGTGATTTAAAGAATCATTTCAGACCTGAATTCCTTAACCGTCTTGATGAGATAATTATGTTCAAGCCTCTTACTAAGGATAATATCAGCAATATTATCAATCTTCTTGTTGCAGATGTTAACAAGAGACTTGCAGATAAAGAGCTTGAGATTGTTCTTACAGATGCAGCCAAGGATTTCATAGTTGAAAACGGATTTGACCCAATGTATGGTGCAAGACCGCTTAAGAGATATGTCCAGAAGACAGTTGAGACACTGGCAGCCAAGTTAATACTTGCAGGCAATATCAATACAGGGGATGATATTGTTATTGACCTTGTAGATGGAAAGCTGACAGCCAGAGCCGCCGCGAGGGCTGTTGAGGGATAAGGCCTGATATTGAAATAAAAGCCTACTAAACTATTGTGTAATGCAAGTTTAGTAGGCTTTTTGAAAGCAAACCAGCAATTTATTCTTTGAATTTCTGACAGCATGCTTTATAAGCAAACCGCAATTGCGGTATTGACAAAAACTTATATTAATTGTATATTAAAAATGATTTATGGTTAAAGATTCATGACAAACTGCTTGTATGTGAATGAAAGAGAAAGATATAACACAAAAGGTACTGGAAGATAATAATGATATATTTGCGGATATTGTTAATGTACTGTTATTTGATGGGGAGTCGGAGGTTGAAGAGAATGAACTTGTTAATACGACAGTTCATTCACAATATAAGGCTGAAGATGGAAAAGTTCATGAACAGGAACGCGATATTGCTAAGTATTGGAAAAGAGGAGGTACAGACATAGTCCTGTATGGCATAGAGAATCAGACAAAGGTTGAGAAAAGAATGCCAGCAAGGATATCGGGATATGAAGGTGCTTCATACAGAGGACAATATGATAAGAAAACAATAGTGCCTGTAATAACGATGGTGCTGTATTATGGTACAGACAGAAAATGGACAGCACCAAAGAATCTTAAGTCTCTTATTAAAGTTCCGGATAATCTGGATAAGTATGTTAATGACACTAAAGCTAATGTATTTGAGATAGCGTGGCTGACAGATGAACAGATAGCAAAGTTTACAAGTGATTATAAAATAGTAGCTAATTTCTTTGTGAACAAGAGAAAGAACAAAGATTACATACCAGATGATAAGACAACAATTAAGCATGTGGATGAGATACTAAAGTTTTTATCGGTTATGACAGGGGATAGTAGATATGAAGAGATATTGTCAGATAAGGAAGGGGTGAGCAATATGTGTGATGTAGCGCAGAGGCTTGAAGACAGGGGAATTGAGAAAGGACTTCAGAAGGGAAGAGAAGAAGGACTTAGTCTTGGCGGCAACCAGATGATATATTCACTGGTCGAAGATAAGAGCATAAGTATGGAAAAGGGTGCACAAAAGCTTGGAATAAGTGTAGAAAAGCTGCGAGCTAATATGATTAATGCGGGATACAAGTGTCCGGATATGGAGTGATAGCTGACAATATAATATATAAAGATAAAGCAATGCTGGGAAGAGTGGATACTGGCATTGCTTTTATTTTATGGAAAAGTCTGTTTCTGTTCAGGAACTTACTTCTGCGTGTTCCTATAAGAACAATAAATAATCAATCTATATAGGCAAATTTCAGGCAGAAATACATGAAATTGCAGGAATATACCTATCAGGCAGGCACGAGGAAGTTTATCTATAGGCAGATTGGAAGAAAAAGTGAATGTTGAATAAGGATTCTGCCTGGATATGTCCTATAAATCAAGTGATAATGCGACTACCTATAGGTATAATGAACAACGAATCAATAATCAGATTAAGACATATTACAGAACTAGATAAACTGGTTCTTTTCAGTATTATATTCATAATTAATTGTCTTTAACTTATCAGTTATCTCTTTTTCTGAAACCATATAAGATTTGCACAGTTCCTCTAATGTATTGTAATTGTCTCGAAGTTGTGTATTGACAAAGCTTAAAAGCATAACAGGGTCTTTAGGCATAGAAAAATCCTCCTTATATTGTGTTTTCAGTGATGGTTCTATTGTTGTACTATTTAGTACAGCATGAATATTTTCCCATATTAAGCATATTCTGTAAATGTAAGGCTTGTATATAAAATTGTATTAAAATAAATACATTTATGGTTGCACGAAAACGATTACTATGTTATAATTTTAACAAGCTAAGAAATATACTACTTAAATAACTGAATATTAAATTATGGAGGTTTTGTTATGGGAAAGAAATGGGTGTATTTGTTTACAGAGGGTAACGCAGATATGCGTGAGCTTCTTGGTGGTAAAGGTGCGAATCTGGCAGAGATGACTAATATTGGTCTTCCGGTTCCACAGGGGTTTACTATTACCACGGAAGCTTGTACCCAGTATTACGAGGATGGTAGAGAAATCAATGATGAGATCATGGGACAGATTAACGAACATATCGAGAAGATGGAACAGATTACAGGCAAGAAGTTTGGAGATATGGAGAATCCACTTTTAGTTTCTGTTCGTTCTGGAGCGAGAGCTTCTATGCCGGGTATGATGGATACTATTCTTAATCTTGGACTTAATGAGGATGTTGTTAATGTAATTGCACAGAAATCCGGCAATCCAAGATGGGCATGGGATTGTTATAGAAGATTTATCCAGATGTATTCAGATGTAGTTATGGAAGTTGGTAAGAAATATTTCGAAGAGCTTATTGACAAGATGAAGGATGAGAGAGGGGTTAAGCTTGATGTAGAGCTTACAGCAGATGATCTTAAGGAGCTTGCAACACAGTTTAAGGCTGAATATAAGTCTAAGATTGGCAAGGATTTCCCAGATGATCCTAAGGAACAGTTATACGGAGCTATAAAAGCTGTATTCCGTTCATGGGACAACCCAAGAGCTAATGTATACAGAAGAGATAATGATATTCCTTATTCTTGGGGAACAGCAGTTAATGTACAGTCTATGGCATTTGGTAATATGGGGGATGACTGTGGAACTGGTGTTGCATTTACAAGAGATCCTGCAACTGGTGCTAAAGGACTTTTTGGAGAGTTCCTTACTAACGCACAGGGTGAAGATGTTGTTGCCGGAGTAAGAACTCCAATGCATATTCAGGAAATGAGTGAGAAGTTCCCGGAAGCATTTGAGCAGTTTAAGGATGTGTGTGCAACTCTGGAAGAACATTACAGAGATATGCAGGATATGGAATTTACAGTAGAGCATGGCAAGCTGTTCATGTTACAGACACGTAATGGTAAGAGAACAGCACAGGCAGCATTAAAGATTGCATGCGACCTTGTAGATGAGGGGATGAGAACAGAGAAGGAAGCAGTTGCAATGATTGATCCTCGTAATCTTGATACACTTCTTCATCCTCAGTTTGATGCAGCTGCACTTAAGGCTGCAACTCCAGCAGGAAGAGGTCTTGGAGCATCTCCTGGCGCTGCATGTGGTAAGATTGTTTTCTCAGCAGAAGACGCAGAAGAGTGGAATGCAAGAGGAGAGAAGGTTGTTCTTGTAAGACTTGAGACATCGCCAGAAGATATTACAGGTATGAAGGCTTCACAGGGTATTCTTACTGTAAGAGGAGGTATGACAAGCCATGCAGCGGTTGTTGCAAGAGGTATGGGAACCTGCTGTGTATCTGGCTGTGGTGATATTGCAATGGATGAAGCTAATAAGAAGTTCACACTTGCAGGCAAGGAATACCATGAAGGAGATTATATATCTATTGATGGTACAACAGGCAACATATATGATGGACAGATTCCTACGGTTGATGCCAAGATTGCAGGAGAGTTTGAAAGAGTTATGGAGTGGGCAGACAAGTACAGAAAGTTAAAGGTTCGTACTAATGCAGATACTCCTAAGGATGCCAAGAAGGCAAGAGAACTTGGAGCAGAAGGTATAGGACTTTGCCGTACTGAGCATATGTTCTTTGAAGAGGACAGAATTGCAGCATTCAGAGAGATGATATGTTCTGATACTGTAGAAGAAAGAGAAGCAGCACTGGATAAGATTCTGCCATATCAGCAGGGAGATTTCGAAGCACTTTATGAGGCACTTGAAGGCAATCCGGTAACTATCAGATTCCTTGATCCACCTCTTCATGAATTTGTTCCTACAGAGGAAGAAGATATTAAGAAGTTAGCTGAATCACAGGGCAAGTCAGTAGAGACTATTAAGAATATTATTGCAAGTCTTCATGAGTTTAATCCAATGATGGGACACAGAGGATGCCGTCTTGCAGTAACATATCCAGAGATTGCCAAGATGCAGACAAGAGCTGTTATAAGAGCTGCAATCAATGTTAAGAAGGCACATCCTGACTGGAATGTTAAGCCGGAGATTATGATTCCGCTTATCTGTGAGGTTAAGGAATTAAAGTATGTAAAGAAGACTGTTGTTGAGACAGCAGATGAAGAGATTAAGGCAGCAGGAATCGACCTTGAATATGAGGTTGGTACTATGATTGAGATTCCAAGAGCTGCACTTACTGCTGATGAGATTGCCAAGGAAGCTGATTTCTTCTGCTTTGGTACTAACGATCTTACACAGATGACATTCGGATTCTCAAGAGATGACGCTGGTAAGTTCCTTAATGCATACTATGAATCTAAGATATTTGAGAATGATCCATTTGCAAAGCTTGACCAGAATGGTGTAGGTAAGCTTATGGAGATGACAATAAAGCTTGGAAGACCGGTTAATCCGAATCTTCACATAGGTATCTGTGGAGAGCATGGTGGAGATCCTTCATCAGTTGCATTCTGCCACAAGATTGGTCTTGATTATGTGAGCTGCTCACCATTCAGAGTACCTATTGCAAGACTTGCTGCAGCACAGGCTGCGATTGCGGAAGAGAAATAATCCAATTTCTGACCATAACACGAGTTTTGGGGCATGGAAGGCGAAAGCTTTTCATGCCCCGAAATGTTTAAAATGGAATATTTTTTCATTGCCCTAAATCATAATATGTTCTATAATAATATGAAAATATATATTGATTGGAGCGTATTATGGAACAAAAGAAAATCGAACCTATTCGTGATGCCAGAAAGCTTGGTAAAGCGAAGATGCTGATTCTTGGTATTCAGCATATGTTTGCCATGTTTGGCGCAACTATTCTTGTACCTATTCTGGTATCAGGATATTTTCAGGCTGCCTGTGGTGAGGAACTTACCAGAGGTCTGTCTGTATCAGTAACACTTTTCTGTGCAGGCTTTGGTACATTGATATTCCACCTGTGTACTAAGTTCAAAGTACCTGCATTCTTAGGATCTTCCTTTGCATTTCTTGGTGGATTCTACACAGTAGCTAATCTTGACAGCGGTATGTATGCTGGAATGTCAGCTAATGATAAAGCTGCTTATGCATGTGGTGGTATATTTGTTGCCGGAATGCTTTACTTTGTACTTGCACTTATAATTAAGCTTGTTGGAGTCAACAGAGTTATGAAATTCCTTCCACCTGTAGTTACAGGACCTATCATTATATGTATTGGTCTTTCACTTGCAGGTTCAGCAATCACTAATGCATCAGCTAACTGGTTACTTGCATTTGTTGCACTTGCTGTAATTATTATATTCAATATATGGGGCAAGGGACTTTTCAAGATTATCCCTATTCTTATGGGTGTAGTAATTTCATATGTATTTGCACTTATTCTTAATGCATGCGGAGTACATAATCCTGATGGTTCAGCGATACTTAATTTCTCATCAATTGCATCTGCTTCATGGGTAGGAATTCCGAAGTTCCAGTTTATGAAATTTGATGTTACATCAATCCTTGTTATGGCACCGATTGCTATTGCAACAATGATGGAGCATATCGGAGATATGTCAGCTATTTCAGCTACAGTTGAAGAAAACTACTTAGCAGATCCGGGACTTCACAGAACACTTATCGGTGATGGTGTTGCAACAGCATTTGCAGGAGCAATTGGAGGTCCGGCTAATACTACATATGGTGAGAACACAGGAGTTCTTGAACTTTCTAAGGTATATGACCCAAGAGTAATCAGGATTGCAGCAGTATTTGCAATAATACTTTCATTCATACCTAAGTTTTCATCAGTTATATCAACTATGCCAACAGCAATTATCGGTGGTATATCATTCATGCTTTACGGTATGATTTCAGCTATCGGTGTAAGAAATGTTGTTGAGAACAAGGTTGACCTTACTAAGTCAAGAAACCTTATTATTGCAGGTGTTATATTTGTATGTGGTTTAGGCTTCGGTGATGGACTTACATTTACAATCGGTGGAACATCTATAACACTTACAGCACTCGCAATTGCTGCTATAGCAGGTATTCTTCTTAATGCTATATTACCTGGTAATGATTATGAATTCGGTAAGAATCCAGCAGGTGACAGCAGCCGTGGAGTTTATGTTATGAATACAGACTCAGATGAGGAAAAGTCAGAAGAGGCAGAGTAAATACATTGAGTAATTATATTATATAATTTGGAGGTACTTTATAATGATGGATTTTGAGAATGAGAAGAATATAACTATATTTACACATCCGCTTATCCAGCATAAGATTTCAATTCTTAGAGATAAGAAAACAGGAACTAATGAATTCAGAAAGCTTGTTGAAGAAATAGCTATGCTTGAAGGTTTTGAGGCTTTATCAGACCTTCCAACAGAAGATGTTGAGATTGAGACACCTATTGAAACTTGTATGACACCTATGATTTCAGGCCGTAAGCTTGCAATTGTTCCTATTTTAAGGGCAGGTCTTGGAATGGTTCCTGGTGTACTTTCACTTGTACCAACTGCTAAGGTTGGACATATCGGAATGTACCGTAATGAAGAGACACATGAGCCGGTACCATATTACTGCAAGCTTCCACATCCAATTGAGGAAAGAACTATTGTTGTAACAGATCCGATGCTTGCAACAGGTGGTTCGGCAGTTGATGCAATTGACCAGATAAAGAAGGTTGGCGGAAAGCAGATTAAGTTCATGTGTATCATAGCTGCCCCAGAGGGAGTTGAAAAGCTTCATAAGGCGCATCCAGATGTTCAGATATACATTGGACATCTTGACAGAGAGCTTAACGCAGATGCTTATATTTGCCCAGGACTTGGGGATGCCGGAGACCGAATCTTCGGAACTAAGTAAATAATTATGGGCATGTAATTGCTTTGCGTTAAGAGATATGATAGTGTGTAAAATGCAGCTCCCAACGGGAGCCGTTTTTGTAACTTATATTATTTAATTAAGGAGATTTCGATGAGCAAGGAGGAAAACAGAAAGAATTTTTCTAAATATGTATCGCAGAATATTCTCGGAATGATAGGGTTTTCATGCTACGTTCTTGCTGACTCGTATTTTATATCTATAGCAAAGGGAGCAGACGGACTTACAGCATTAAATCTTGTTATGCCATTATATAGTATAATATTCTCAATTGGTGAGATGATTGGTGTTGGTTCAGCTATAAGGTATGCAATCAGTAAGATTAAAAAAGATGCAGATGCAGATGATTATTTCTGGAATGCATTAATATGGTGTATATTGTCAAGCATGCTATTCGTTTTTGCCGGAATATTCTTTTCGGCAGATATCATGCGTGTTCTAGGAGCTGATGAACATATTGTGGCAGTTGGGAATAATTACACTAAGATATTCATGTGTTTTGCACCGATGTTTATGTGTAACTATGTGACTAATGCATTTGTGAGAAATGATGGAGCCCCGGGAATTGCTATGAGTGCAACACTTTTTAGCAGTCTGTTTAATATAGTGTTTGACTATATTCTCATGTTCCCGATGAATCTGGGAATGGAAGGTGCAGCACTGGCAACAGCTTTGTCGCCGATTATAGGTATGGGAATATGCAGCATACATTTCTTCTCTAAGAAAAGCAGTGTCAGGCTTGTTGTGTGTAAGCCTTCAGTAAGAAAACTTGTGGCAGGAAGCCAGCTTGGTGTATCGGCATTTGTAGGAGAGATGTCGTCAGCGGTCATTACACTTGCTTTTAATTTCGTAATACTTAAACTGGCTGGTAATGTCGGAGTAGCTGCATACGGAGTTGTGGCTAATATTGCAATTGTCACAACTGCGGTATTTAATGGTGTTGCACAGGGAAGTCAGCCACTTATAAGCAGTTGTTTCGGCAGGGGAGACAAGGATGGATGTACACAGTTAAAACGAATGGGATATACAACAGCATTTGTACTTGCAGCGGTTATGTATAGTATATTGTTTATATTTGCAGGACAGTTTGTCGCAGTGTTTAACAGTGAAGGTTCAGAAATGTTAAGGCTTTACGCAACAGAAGGCGTTAAGTTATATTTTATTGGAATATTCTTTGCGGGAATTAATATTGTAGGTGGCGGTGCATTCAGTGCAACAGAGGATGCGTTTAAAGCGGCAGTTGTTTCTGTGGCAAGAGGATTTGTGCTGATTTTAGGTGCAGTTTTTGTAATGTCAGCACTTTTTGGAATGACAGGAGTATGGCTTGCGTATGCTGTTGCTGAGGGAATAACAACATTTATAATGCTTGTAATGGTGCTAAGAGTGTGATAGAATATTTGCGGACAAAATTATCCCAGAGATTGGGAAAATATGAAAGGAGTCTATATAATTATGAGCAATATTGCAGACAAATTTGAAGAACTTGGAGTAATTCCAGTAGTAGTATTGAATGATGCTAAAGATGCACTTCCATTAGCTAAGGCTTTAGTTGATGGTGGTCTTCCTTGTGCAGAGGTTACATTCCGTACAGCAGCAGCTGAGGAATCTATCCGTCTTATGCATGAAGCATATCCAGATATGGTACTTGCAGCAGGTACAGTACTTACAACAGAGCAGGTTGACAGAGCTGTAGCAGCTGGTGCTTCAGTTATCGTAAGCCCAGGATTTGATCCAGAAATCGTTGATTACTGTATTTCTAAGAACATTCCTGTTATGCCAGGTATCGTTACACCTTCAGAGCTTGCTCAGGCTGTTAAGAGAGGCCTTACAAGAGTTAAATTCTTCCCAGCTACAGCTGCAGGTGGAATTAAGATGATCAAGGCTATGTGCGCAGCTTACACTAATGTAAGAATCATGCCTACAGGTGGTATTAACACAGCTAACCTTGAGGAATTCTTATCATGCGATAAGATCTTCTGCTGTGGTGGATCATGGATGGTTAAGGGTGATATGATTAAGGCAGGAGAATTTGACAAGATTAAGGATATGACAGCAGAGGCTGTTGCTCTTGTTAAGAAGATCCGTGGCTAATCACCAGTGATTGTTAATATCAAAGATACATATAAACCCCGTATTCTGTTTTACAGGATACGGGGTTTTGTATGTATATTATGTTTTTTAGTGAATTACAGATTAGAAAATATATTCTCAATTTCTTCATGAGGAAGTACAAGGGCAAATCTTACATGACCTTCTCCAAGGCTTCCGAAGCTGCTTCCTGGTGTACATAAAACACCAGTCTTATTAAGAAGTTCCATAACATAATCAGCTGAATTGGTATAGCCGTCAGGAATGGCAGCCCATACAAACATTGTGCCTTTAACATCAGCAGGTTTAAGTCCAAGCTTCTTAATTCCGGCAACGAGAGCATTTCTTCTTAACTCATATTCAGCACGGTTGTCAGCGACATATCCTTGCGGACCGTTAAGTGCAGCAACAGCAGCTTTCTGATATATAAAACTTGTTCCATAGTCAAATTGTGAGCGGACAGTTTTGAATTTGCTTACGATTTCACGGTTTCCGATAAGAAATGAAAGGCGCAGACCAGTAAGATTATAAGTCTTAGAAAGAGAGTTGAATTCAACTCCGACTTCCATAGCACCTTCGTGGCTTAAGAAAGAGCCACCAATCTGTCCGTCATATATAATCTCAGAATATGCGTTGTCGTGAATAATAATGATGTTATATTTCTTGGCAAATGCGATGAGTTTATCGTAGAATTCATCAGGTGCAGTAGCACATACAGGATTCAGTGGATAAGATACAACCATCATTTTGGCTTTTTTTGCAGTATCTTCATCGATAGAATCAAAATCTATAAGATAATCATTCTCTGGGAGAAGATTGTAATAAGCAATCTGTGCGTCACACAGGAATGGTCCAATCTCGAATATAGGATATCCCGGATTAGGAACTAAGCATAAATCACCAGGGTTGCACAAAGCAAGGGCAATATGAGCCATGCCTTCCTGGGTTCCGAATACAGAGGCGACTTCATCAGGTGTGATAACGGTGTTGTAACGGCGTTTGTACCATTTGCATACAGCGTCAAGCAATTCATCAGTATCACCAAGTGAGTACTTGTAATTCTCAGGGTCAAGTGCTGCCTCTGAAACAACCTTCATAACAGATTCATCAGGCTTGAAATCAGGAGTTCCTACAGTAAAGTTATATACCGGCTTTCCCTGTGCAAGTCTGTCATTCTTTTTCTGATTAAGTATATTAAAAATGTTGCTGCCAAAGCGGTCAGCTCTCTTAGAAAATTCAATATTCATATGTATACTCCATTTCTTTAAATGCGTATCTGCATGCATTTTATTCAGACCCAAAATATAGAAAAATTTCAAGCCTATCGAATAAGATACTAGCATAATTAACAAAAGTCAATTTTAAGGTGTATTTTTTGGTGAAAATGTGATAGTTTTATATATGTAAGTAGAAATAAATAAGATATGGCGGTCTGCAAATGTTACATACAGGAACATTAAACGGTAGAATGCAGACAGAAAGGAAAGGTAGAAGATATGTCAGTACAGGATTATCTTAGTGCAGTAAAGATTGGTAAAAAAGAATATCATGCGTGTGTAAATAAGGGTACGTACCCATATCTTCCGGTTTTGGAGGATATTATTGATGAAAACAGTATTGACAGAGAAGTTAGTCTTGGAAGTGACCAGATTCCGTTAAGACTTGTGGTTGGAACATGTACAGCAGGTAGAACTACTGCATTTGCAGACAACTTCATGCCTATACTTGACTGGGGAACAGAATTTTCAGCAAAGTGGGCTTCGCTTAGCGACAGTCAGGTGAATGAAGGAATAAGAGACGATATTAAAGTATATGAGTACATGAATAAGTTCTATGTGCTTGAAGGTAATAAAAGAGTCAGTGTACTTAAATATTTTAAGGCGGTGACAGTAAGTGCACAGGTTATAAGAAAGATACCTAAATACAGTGATGATCCTGATGTTAAGATATACTATGAATTCATGGATTTTTATAAATCTACCAAGTTAAACGATATATATTTCAGTAAAGAGGGCAGTTTTACAACTCTTATGGAGCTGGTTGGAATTACACCAGGAGAACCAATGGATGAGGATGATAAGAAAGACCTTGTTTCGTGCTATCTTAATTTCAGGCTTGCTTATGAATCAAGAGGAGGGGATAAGTTTGATTTCCCAACAGGAGATTCATTTTTACGCTTCATTCATATTCACGGATATGATGCTGTTAAGAAGATGACTAAGTCTGAAATGGCAAAGAATGTCGCCAAGACATGGGCTGAATTCGAGCTTCTTGATGACAACAGCGAAGTGGAACTTAAGATGACGCCGGCAGCAGCACCTAAGAAGAATATATTAAGCTATCTGCTTCCAATGGGTGGAGGAGTTAAGAAGCTTAAGGTTGGATTTGTGTATGAAAAGACACCGCAGGATTCAGAGTGGTGTTATACACATGAGCTTGGAAGACAGTATATTGATGATACATTTGGTGACCAGATAGAAACATATGTTGAGGAGAATGTGATACCGGAGCAGAATGATGAGGCGGCAATTAACAGACTTATAGAGAAAGGATGTGACCTTATATTCGTGACATCTTCGGCGATGAATATGGCTGGACTTAAAGCTGCAATAGCACATCCGTCAGTAAAGATTCTTGATTGTTCTCTTAACATTTCACATAAATATATCAGGTCATATTATGCAAGAATGTTTGAAGCAAAGTTTATAACAGGGATTATTGCAGGTTCACTGGCTGATGACGATAATGTTGGTTATATAGCTGATAATCCGGTTTATGGGGCATGTGCGAATATAAATGCATTTGCATTGGGAGTAAAGTTTGTTAATCCAAGAGCCAAGGTTTACCTTGAATGGAACAGTATTAAGGATAATGATTCAGAGGAAAATCTTGCTAAGAAGAATATAAGCATTATTTCTAATCAGGATATGATTACTCCGGGCAAGAGTAAGAGAAAGTTCGGGTTGTATAAAGCGAGTGATTCGGATAAGCACCTGGCTATGCCTGTATGGCACTGGGGAGTTTTTTATGAAAAGCTTATACAGAGCATTATGAGTGGTTCATGGAGTAAGGATGAGGACGGCGATAATGTAAAAGCACTTAATTACTGGTGGGGAATGTCGGCAGGAGTTGTTGATCTTATATATTCAGAGAGTCTGCCATCAGCAACTAAGAGACTTGTAAAGCTCTTTGAGAAAGAACTTAAGGAAGCAAGGTTTAGAGTGTTTGAGGGTGAATTAAAAGATCAGCAGGGTAATATAAGGGTTGAAGAAGGGAAGCTTATTGATCCGGAACATATAATTACTATGGACTGGCTGCTTGATAATGTGGTTGGCAGACTGCCTCGGTATGATGAACTTACAGATAATGCTAAATTAAAAATGGCACTTCAGGGTGTTGTTAAAGAAGAAGAATAGAAAGCATGCCGCCTGTAGTGGCGGCTGGGGAATTATTAATGAAAATACTTGTGTTAGCGGATGTTGAATCAAAGTACTTATGGGATTATTTCGAAAAGGAAAAATTAGAAGGCATAGATCTTATACTTTCAGCAGGGGATTTAAAGCCCCAGTATCTGTCGTTTCTTGCTTCATTTTCAAAAGTACCTGTTCTTTATGTGCATGGCAATCATGATGACTGTTATGATATACAGCCACCGGATGGATGCATTGATATAGAGAATAAGATATATGTGTATAAAGGTGTCCGTATTATGGGACTTGGTGGTTCTATACGCTATAAGAAGGGAAAGAACCAGTATACACAGAAAGAGATGAACCACAGAATTAATAAAATGTGGCTTTCAATAAAGAAGAACAGGGGTTTTGATATACTGCTTACACATTCACCGGCAGCGGGAATAGGTGACGGACCTGACGAACCGCATAAGGGTTTTGAGGGCTTTAATTATCTGTTGGAAAAATATAAGCCTAAGTATTTTATCCATGGTCATATCCATAGGAGCTACCAGATGAAGTTTAAGCAGGAATATGAGTATAATGAGAATACTAAGATAATTAATGGGTATGAGAGATATATATTTGAATATCCGGATGTTTAATCTGCACCGTGGCATATTAGCTTACCAGCAAATGTGCTACGGTGTTTTACATATTTTTGACATATTTTCACATGAAATACATAAAAATTATGAATATGGTACCTATTTCCTACTTAACATACATATACTTTTTGAGTAAAAATTGCTAATATAACGACACAAACCCTTGCTGGTTAAAGCAAAATGCACAAAAAAATGTATTGAGGAGGAAAAGCAAAACATGAAAGCTATTATTAGCAAAGCAGCCCGTAGAAAATGGGCATGGGTACTTGCATTGGTTATGATTGTGAGTATCGTGATTCCTACATCACTTCTTACAGCGAAGGCGGATGTTGGAACAGTTAAATTTATTGATGGTGCGGCAGGATGGTTAGAGTCAGCATATGCACAGTGGACCATTGATAATCAGGCAGAAGGATATACAGCATATATCAAGAAAGCCAGTCAGTCAGATTCTGCTTATGCAAGAATCGACAATGAACTTATCAGAAAGTATAAGAACTACTACAGGGTTGATGCAGTAGGACTTGCGGCAGGTGACTATGTTATTAAGGTAGTTCCTGTAAAGAACGGAAAGGAAGTTACTGACAAAGCACAGGTTACTAAGACACTCAATGTAAGTTCTTATGACAGATCCGGATTTGCATTTTCATCTGAATCAAAATATAAAACAGGTTCAGGTGCTTACAATGAGAATGGAACACTTAAGGCAGATGCGATTGTTCTTTATGTTACTAACGATAATGCAAAGACAATTAAGGCATCAGTAAAAGAGGCAAAGGGAGAGAAGGAATATACAGGTCTTCAGACAATAATTGATGCATATACAAAGAGTGCTAGCAAGGGGATAGAAACAAGAGCACTTGATGTTCGTGTAATCGGATGCGTTACAGATACTGCAATGGATAAGTTTTCAAGTTCATCTGAGGGAGTACAGATTAAAGGAGCTAGTGCTTATTCAAATCTTAATATGACAATAGAGGGTATCGGAGATGATGCAACAATCAATGGATTCGGTTTCCTCTTAAGAAATGCAGGAAATGTTGAGATGAGAAATTTTTCAATTATTAATTTCATGGATGATGGTATTTCTCTCGATACAGCAAACTGCAATGTATGGATTCACAATGTTGATCTGTACTATGGTAAAGCAGGTGGGGATGCTGACCAGGCAAAGGGTGATGGTTCAATTGACATTAAAGGTAATTCACAGTATATAACAGTTTCATATGTACATTTTTATGACTCAGGTAAGTGCTCATTATGTGGAATGAAGAGTGAGTCTGGTCCTAACTATATTACATATCATCATAACTGGTTTGATCATTCTGATTCAAGACATGCAAGAGTAAGAACAATGTCAGTGCATATGTATAACAACTACTATGATGGCAATGCAAAGTATGGTGCTGGTTCAACAATGGGTTCTTCATTATTCATACAGAATAACTATTTTAGAAACTGTAAGAATCCAATGCTTTCATCTAATCAGGGAACAGATGCACTTGGTGAGGGTACATTCTCAGGTGAGAACGGTGGTATCATTAAAGCATATGGAAATGTTATCGTAGGTGCACAGAAGATTATCTATGCAAATGCTGTTTCAGAAACAGGTGATTCTGCAAATGCGGCATCATTTGATGCATACCTTGCAAAGTCAGCAGATGAGAAAGTTCCATCTTCATATAAGACTGTAGCAGGTGCAACATCTTATGATAACTTTGATACAACTAAGGATCTCGGAGTTAAATCAGGAAGTCTTAATAATGCAGAAGATGTACCTTCAGTAGTAACATCTGCAAAGGGAGCAGGAAGCCTTGGTGGTGGAGTGATTTCATGGACATTCTCTGATAAAGATGATTCTGTATATGCCATAGATAAGGAATTAAAGGCAACAGTTACTAATTACAAGAATACAGACCTTGTTTCTGTAGGTGGTACTAATGCGAAGATTGTTTCACCAGATCCAACAACAGAAGAGACTAAGGCAACAGAGAGTACAACAAAAGCTACACAGGCAACAACTAAGGAAACACAGACAACAACAAAAGCAACACAGGCAACAACTAAATCAACAGAAAGCGCAACAAAGGCAACTGAAAAAGAAACAACGGGTTCAGATGCAACAACATCATATGATAAGACAAGCCTTTCTTATTCAGGTGCATATACAGATATCAGTAAGAAGAAAGATGCAGATTTCAAGAATGCAAAGTATGTATCATCTTCAAATGAAATTCTTAATGCAATCAGTTCAGCTAAGGCTGGTGATGTAATTATTGTAAAAGAGGGAACATATAAGTTCTCTGATACAATTGTAATTAATAATGCCATGAATGGAAAATCAGGCTCTTATATTATTGTAAAGGCTGAAAGTGGCAAGGAAGTTAAGTTTGATTTCTCAGCACAGAAGCTTGACGGAGCTAACAGAGGTGTAGTTGTAGATGGAGATTACTGGTATTTCCAGGGAATTAATTTCTATGGTGCTGGAGATAACGGAGTATTACTTGCTGGTAATAACAACATTTTTGAAAAATGTGTATTTGAAGCAAACAGGGATTCAGGTCTTCAGATTTCAAGATATGACACAACAGCAGCTAATAAAGATTTATGGCCATCAAATAACCTGATTATTAACTGTACATCACATGATAACTGTGATTTCCCTGAACAGGGTGGTACAGGTGAGAATGCAGATGGATTTGCTGCAAAGCTTACATGCGGTGAAGGCAATGTGTTTGACGGATGTATATCATATAGCAACTCAGATGATGGATGGGATTTATTTGCAAAGAGTGCAACAGGTCCTATCGGTGTAATTACAATTAGAAACTGTGTTGCATTTAATAATGGAACATTATCTAACGGTGTTCATTATGCTAATGGAGATATGAATGGATTCAAGCTTGGAGGTTCAGGTGTTGGAACTCCACATAATGTAATGAATTGTCTGTCATTTGACAATGGTGCAACAGGATTTACAGATAATAATAACCCAACAGGTCTTACAATTGTAAATGTTACAGCATGGGGCAACGGAAAGTATGCTAAGAAGGGTAACTTCTTATGTTACAGAACATCAAGTGCAGCAATATTTAAGGGACTTGTATCAGCAGGTGCAATTGATTCAGATAAGTTTACTGGTAAAATGGCTGATTCAATATATTACAACTCAGGTAAGTATTATAATCTTTCAGGTTCTTTGTTTACTTCTTTAGTAAGTGGAGATAAGAAGGGAACTGTTGTGACTGACCCTGCTAAGACAGCTGGAATGTTTAAGAACACTGTTAATGCAATCGATATGAGCAAAAATATAGATAAACAGCTTAGAAATTCTGATGGAACTGTTAATATGAACGGTCTCTATGAGACAATAGGAAGCTATGCTTCAATGGGAGCAAGATTCAATGTTGCTAATCAGATGATTAGTGTATCTTCAAAGAATTCATCATCTGAGGTAACTAAGCCAGAAGAGACAACAAAGGCTCAGGAAACAACAAAGGCGACAGAGGCAGCAACAAAGGAGACACAGGCTCCAACTAAAGCGACAGAGGCAGCAACAAAGGAGACACAGGCTCCAACAAAGGCGACAGAGGCAACAACAAAGGAGACACAGGCTCCAACAAAAGCAACAGAAGCATCTTCAGTATCAACAAAGGGTGAAAAATTAATTCTTAATGCTAATGATGTTTCAACAGGAAAGATTAAGAGTTCAACTGTAGTTGATGGTCTTAAGATTGTTGCAACAAGCAAAAAGACTGTAACAGTTGATAAGAGTGATAAGGATTACAAGAATATCAGCTTTACAAAGAGAATCAAGCTTAGCGGTGCAGGAAGCAAATCTGCAAGAGCAATTGCATTTAAGACAGCAGGTGAATCTAAGGTAAAGATATATGCAACAAGCTCAGATACAAATACAAGCAGACTTATTAAGATTATTGATAAGAATGGTAATGATGTAACAAGTACAGCTAAGATACCTGGTTCTTCACTTAAATCAGTATCATTCAGATTGGATGAGGCAGGTGAATATTATATTGTATCAGAATCTGGTGGAGTTAATATTTATTATGTAGAAGTATCTAATGGTATAGCGTATTAATATTTTGAGAATTTCCCCGCACTATGTGCGGGGATTTTTTTGTAAAAACATTTTATGGTAAAATATACACAAATACTTGACCTTGACATTGGTTCATAGTTTACAATTTGAACAAATAAAAGAAAGGAATGATCTTTGTTATGAAAAACAAAAATAGAAGACGAATCAGTTGTCTGCTTAGTGCAGTTCTTTTACTTGTTATGAGTTTTGGATTTGGCACATTTGCAGGGGCTGAGGAATCAGATTCATCAAAGCCTGTTGTCTGGATTGTGGGAGATTCGACAGTCAGTGCTTTCACAGACAATTATTATTATCCTAGATATGGATGGGGAACACAGATTGATAAGTATCTGGATGGAACTTTTGAGGTAAAGAATATTGCTTTATCAGGAAGAAGTTCAACAAGCTATACAGCGGATAAGGAGTATGGTGAGCTTATAGCTGGAATGAAAAAGGGAGATTTTCTTCTTGTTGGTTTCGGCCACAATGATGAAAAAGCGGAGAGCGGAAGATATACTAACCCTAATGGAGATTATAAAACAGCAGGCTCATTTGCTAATTCTTTATATGAGAATTATATAAAGCCGGCACAGGCAGCAGGAACAACTGTTGTTTTATGTACACCGATTGTAAGAAGAACTGCTGATGGCAACTGGTCTGACAGCCAGCTTCATGTTACAGCTGCTTCAGGAGAGTTTGAAGGAGGAAGTTATCCACAGGCAATCATTAATCTTGGAAAAGATCTTAATGTTCCAGTGGTTGATATGACTTCTCTTACTAAGGAATTATACGATTCATTAGGAGCATCCGAGACAGTTAATTTACATGCATGGACATCATCAAAGCCAGAAAGTGTAGACAATACACATACTAATATCTGGGGCGGAACATATAATGCATATCTTGTTACTAAGACAATTAAGGAACTTAATGTAGCTGGACTTGCAGAGCATATTATTGATGCTAAAGCACCAACTAAGAGTGATGTTTTAAAGTCTAATCCTGATTATAAAGAGTCAGAATATTCAAATGATTTAAAAGACAGTGAATTATGGGCTAATGCAGGAATCTTTAAGGGAACTGTATTTGGAAATGTTGGCGGCAATGATAAGATAGCATCTAAATTCAAGCTTGAGAGTCTGGATAATGGTAATATCAATATTGCAGTTAACGGAGCAGGAAAGATAGCAAGTACTGCTGATGGAATTGCTATGTATTATTACAGAGTTCCAGCAAACAGTAATTTTACAATTACGGCAAAGGCGACTGTGAACAGTTTTACATCTAATGATCAGGTATCATTTGGTCTTATGGCAAGAGATGATATGTATGTTGATCAGAATAATAATAATACTTTAGGTGACTATGTTGCAGCTGGTCCACTTAAGCTTACTAAGAAAGGTTCTGTATGGAACTGTTTTGCAAGAAAGAGTGGCGCTCTTACACAGGGCGGAACATGTGCTAATGAGATTAAGGCTGGTGAGACATATAACCTTAAAATCGAAAGTAATACAGATGGTTATGCATGTACATTTGGTAATGAAGAAACTATTACAGGTGGTTTTGATTTTAAATTAACTTCTGTAGATTCAGAATATGTATATGTTGGAATGTATGTTGCAAGAAGTGCTGATGTGACATTTTCAGATGTTAAGCTTGTTGTTGATGGTAAGGAGATTACATCTGCAGGCGAACCAGAAAATCCAACACCAGGTGAACCTGAGAATCCAACACCAGGTGAACCAGAAAATCCAACACCAGGTGAACCGGAGAATCCAACACCAGGCGAACCAGAGAATCCAACACCAGTAGAACCAGCACCAGAGCAGCCTGTTAAACCAGAGACACCGGCAGAGCAGCCAGCTACAGAACCAGCGGTATCAGACAATAATGGTGTTAAGACAGGTGATTCATACCATATGGTATGGTATATTGCTGCAATGACATTAACAGCAGGAATTGCATGTGTTGAATTAAAGAGAAAGAAGACATTTGATAAATAAGTTTATAAGAATTTACTTCTCCTAATATTTCCAGAAAAAGCTTCCGGTTAACTGCCGGGGCTTTTTCATTTTTACATTAAAAAATATATTTTTATTAAGAAAAATCTTAAAATATTTAAAAATGGCTTGCATTATCCTATAGGCTGTGATATATTTTCTTAGACACAAAAACAAATGTCCGTCACAGAAAGACAGAACAGAGGGAAGTGTCTTTTAGATTTTACATATTGAAGGAGTTAAAAATGAGCGATAAGTTAAGAGTTGGTATCCTTGGCGGTACAGGTATGGTAGGACAGAGATTTATAACATTACTTGAGAATCATCCTTGGTTTGAGGTTGTTTTAGTAGCAGCTTCAGGACGTTCAGCAGGAAAGCTTTATGAAGATGCTGTTGAAGGACGCTGGAAGATGCAGACACCAATGCCAGAGTTCGTTAAGAAGATGACTGTATATGATATGGATAAGGATTTTGATGAAATTGTTTCTAAGGTAGATTTCGTATTCTGTGCAGTTAATATGCCTAAGGACCAGATTAAGGCTATAGAGGAAAGATATGCTAAGGCAGAAGTTCCAGTTGTTTCTAATAACAGTGCTAATCGTTGGACACCAGATGTTCCTATGGTTGTTCCAGAAATCAACCCAGAGCATCTTGAAGTTATTAAATATCAGAGAGAAAGACTTGGTACTAAGAGAGGATTTATCTGTGTTAAGCCTAACTGTTCAATCCAGAGCTACACACCTGCTCTTAATGCATTAAAGGAATTCGGACCAAAGCTTGTTGTTGCAACAACATATCAGGCAATCTCAGGTGCTGGTAAGACATTTGAACAGTGGCCAGAGATGGTTGAGAATATCATCCCTTATATTGGTGGCGAGGAAGAAAAGTCTGAGAAAGAGCCTTTAAGATTATGGGGTAAGATTGAGGATGGAAAGATTGTTCCTGCAAGTGATCCGGTTATCACATGTCAGTGTATCAGAGTTCCAGTTCTTGATGGACATACAGCAGCTGTATTTGTTAACTTTGAGAAGAAGCCAACTAAGGAACAGATTATTGAAAAGTGGAGAAGCTTCAAGGGAGTTCCACAGGAACTTAATCTTCCAAGTGCTCCAAAGCAGTTCATCCAGTATCTTGAAGAAGATGACCGTCCACAGGTTAAGCTTGATGTAAATTATGAGAACGGAATGGGTGTTTCACTTGGCCGTTTAAGAGAAGACAGTGTGTTTGATTATAAGTTTGTTGGTCTTTCACACAACACATTAAGAGGTGCAGCAGGTGGAGCTGTTCTTATTGCAGAGCTTCTTAAGGCACAGGGTTATATCACTCCTAAGGATGCAGAATAATTAAATTCTAATACACATACCAGAAAAGAGATGTCAGAGATGGCATCTCTTTTTACTTGCTTAAAAACCTATTATGATATAAAATTATGAAACGACTTAAAGAGTTAAGAGGGGACATTTACATTGAAGGAAAATTATTTTTATGCAATGCTGTCGAGAATGAAATATATTAACAGATGGGGACTTATGCAGAATACACGCCATGAGAATCTGTGCGAGCATAGTCTTGAAGTGGCATTCATAGCACATGCATTGGGAATTATCAACAATGAGATATATGGTGGGAATATTAATGCTGAAAGGCTTGCAATTCTTGGAATGTATCATGATGTTACAGAGATAATTACGGGTGATCTTCCGACTCCTGTAAAGTATTACAATCCGGTTATAAGAAATGCTTATAAGGAAGTAGAGCATGTTGCAGAGGAGCAGATGCTCTCAGGTCTGTCATCTGATATAAGAGCACATTATAAGGGTGTGTTATCAGAGACAGAAGAGGAAGAAGAACTCTGGAAATATGTAAAGGCGGCTGATAAGATGTCAGCTTATATCAAATGTCTTGAGGAAAAGAAGTCTGGTAATATGGATTTTGCTGATGCGGAAAAGACAATATATCAGGCTATTGTTGATATGAATATTCCGGAAGCAGATTATTTTATAAAAGAATATATACCAGCTTATATGGGAACTCTTGATGCTTCAGGAGAATAATAATTGTGTAATAGACACAGAAATGAGGGATATAATGGGAAAATCCGTATATATCGCGGAAAAACCAAGCGTGGCGCAGGAGTTTGCCAAGGCACTGCATGTGAACTTCACAAGAAAAGACGGATATCTTGAGGGTGGAGACCATATTGTGACATGGTGTGTAGGACATCTGGTAACTATGAGCTACCCGGATGCATATGATCCTAATCTGAAAAGATGGAGCTTTGACACCTTGCCATTCATACCAAAGGAATTCAAGTATGAGGTTATACCGGCAGTTGCAAAACAGTTTAATATAGTTAAAGACATTCTTACAAGGGATGATGTTGAATATATATATGTGTGTACCGATTCAGGACGAGAGGGAGAATACATATACAGGCTTGTGAGGCAGGAGGCAGGCGTTAAGGGGAAGAAAGAACGTCGTGTGTGGATTGATTCTCAGACAGAGGAAGAGATTCTTAAAGGAATTAATACGGCTAAAGATATATCTGAATATGATAATCTGAGTGATTCAGCGTATCTTCGTGCTAAAGAAGATTATCTTATGGGAATTAATTTCTCAAGAGTTCTTACATTGAAATATGGACGCAATATTGCTAATTACCTGCACCTTGACAGGGCAGTTGTATCTGTCGGAAGGGTTATGACATGTGTTCTTGGAATGGTAGTAAGAAGAGAACGGGAGATAAGAAGCTTTGTAAAGACTCCGTTCTACAGAGTTATTGGACAGGCACAGGCTGAAAATTCAACATTTGATGCAGAATGGCGTGTAAGTGATAAGAGTATGTATGCCGGTACGCCATATTTATATAAGGATAATGGTTTTAAGGATAGGGAAAAGGCTGAGGAACTGGTTAAGTTCTTATCTGATCCACTGCCGGCACAGGGAGTAGTTGATTCTATTGAGAGAAAGAAAGAAACCAAGAATCCACCGCTTCTGTACAATCTTGCCGAGATTCAGAACGAATGCAGCAAGCTGTTTAAGATAAGCCCTGATGAGACCCTTAATATTATTCAGGAGCTGTATGAAAAGAAACTGGTTACTTATCCAAGAACTGATGCGAGAGTGTTATCAACAGCGGTAAGTAAGGAAATACATAAGAATATAGGCGGACTTAGGAATTTTCCTCCTGTGAAGGAGATAGCAGAGCATATATTACAGAATAATATGCAGAAGGGAATTGAAAAGACAAGATACTGCAATGATAAAACAATAACAGACCATTATGCGATTATTCCGACAGGACAGGGGTTTAATAATTTAAAGAACTTGTCAGTTACAGCTGCGAGAACCTATGAGATAATTGTAAGAAGATTCTTAAGTATATTCTATCCACCGGCTATTTATCAGAAGGTAAGTATTACCAGTGATATCAAGAATGAAAAGCTGTATGCTTCATTTAAAGTGCTTGTAGATGAAGGGTATCTGGGTGTAGCAAAGAACTCATTTGCAAAGGCGAGAAATGATGCAAAAGTAAAGGAAGATGATAGTGTCGATAATAAGGATGATAATAAATGTGATGCAGCTTTATTTGAGGTATTGAAAAAATACAGAAAAGGTTCTACAATCACATTTAATGGGTTTAATATCAAAGAAGGTGAAACATCACCTCCTAAGAGATATAATTCAGGTTCTATTATTCTTGCAATGGAGAATGCAGGACAGCTTATTGAAGATGAGGAACTGCGTGCCCAGATTAAGGGTAGTGGAATAGGAACAAGTGCTACCAGAGCTGAAATCCTTAAAAAACTTAATACTATTAAGTATATTTCTATTAATTCTAAGACACAGATTATTACACCTACATTTTTAGGTGAGATAATATATGATGTTGTAGACAATTCTATCAGGCATCTGCTTAATCCGGAGCTTACGGCAAGCTGGGAAAAAGGACTTACAGGTGTAGCAGAGGGGAATATTACAGCAGATGAGTATATGGAAAAGCTTGATGGTTTTGTTTCGAGAAGAACAAGGGCTGTTATGGCATTAAGGAATCAGGCGGGGCTTATAGGACTTTTTAACGAGACCGCTAAGAATTATAAGTAAATGAGTGAAAGGAATTAAATATATGTGCGGAATTGCAGGATATGTAGGGGACAGAGAAAGCGCAGATGTACTTGTAGATGCATTATCTAAGCTTGAATACAGAGGATATGATTCAGCAGGTATTGCGGTATTTGATCATGGTAATATAAAGGTCAAGAAGTGCAAGGGAAGACTTGCCAACCTTGTTGAGAAGATGGATGAAGAAGGAAAACCACAAGGACATGTTGGAATTGGCCATACAAGATGGGCTACGCATGGAGAACCATCAGACATTAATTCACATCCACATGGCAATAAGAGAGTTACTATTGTACATAACGGTATAATTGAGAACTATAAGAAGCTTAAGGATTTTCTTGTCGGAGAGGGATATAGCTTTGCAAGTGAAACAGATACTGAGGTTGCTGCAAAGCTGCTTGATTACTATTATGATGGTGACCCGATGAAGACTATTGCAAAGGTACTGTCAGAGATTAAGGGTTCATACGCACTTGGAATTATGTTCAGGGATTTCCCTGATGAGATATTTGCAGTAAGAAAAGACAGCCCTCTTATTGTTGGCGTTGGAGAACATGAGAATTTCATAGCATCTGATGTTCCGGCTATTATTCACTACACAAGAGATTATTACCTTCTTGACCAGAATGAGATTGCAGTTATTAAGAAGGATTCAGTTAAGATATACGATGTTCATGGTAATGAGATACATAAGGAATTAAATACTGCTGACTGGGATGTTGATGCTGCAGAAAAGGGCGGTTATGCGCACTTTATGCTTAAGGAAATTCATGAGCAGCCAGATTCTGTAAAGAGAACAATTATGCCAAGAATCATGGACGATATGCCTGATTTCAGTGCAGAAGGATTCAATCCTGATAAGTTAAAGAATTATAAGAATATATATATTGTTGCCTGTGGTACTGCAATGCATGCCGGAATGGTCGGTAAATATATAATAGAAAAGATAGCAAGAGTATCTGTAACTGTTGATATTGCATCAGAATTCAGATACAGAGATCCTCTTATTAGTGAAGATGACCTTATGATTGTTATATCACAGTCAGGTGAGACTGCTGATACTAAGGCTGCACTTGAACTTGCAAAACAGGCAGGTGCTGATACTATGGCAATTGTTAATGTCAAGGGTTCATCAATTGCAAGAGAAGCAGATATGGTTGTATATACACATGCAGGTCCTGAGATTTCAGTTGCTTCAACGAAGGCATATATGGTTCAGATATCAATTATGTATTTAATTGCATTTGAATTAGCTTATGCTAATGGTAAGATGGATGAGGCAGAATGCAGCAGATACACTAAGATGCTTGAAGAAATACCTGAGGTTATTGAAGAAGCCATTGCACTTGAGAGTAAGTGTCAGTTTGCAGCATCCAAGCTTATTAATGCAGACAGTCTTCTTTATATAGGACGAGGTCTTGATTATGCGCTCAGTATGGAAGGTTCTCTTAAGTTAAAGGAGATATCTTATATTCATTCTGAATCATATGCAGCAGGAGAGCTTAAGCATGGAACTATCTCGCTTATTACAGAACAGATGCCTGTAATTGCAATAGCAACACAGAAGAATCTTGAGGAAAAGACTATAAGTAATATTAAGGAAGTTAAGTCAAGAGGTGCATTTGTAGTGCTTATTGCAGAACCAGAGCTTGATATTGAGGATGGAGTGGCAGATATTGTTATTAAGCTTCCACAGGCAGACCAGCTTCTTATGCCTATGGTTGCGGCAGTTCCATTACAGCTTATTGCCTACTATACAGCAGTTCTTAAGGGTAACGATGTTGATAAGCCAAGAAACCTTGCAAAATCTGTTACTGTTGAATAATTGATATAAAGAGGATATTAGATATGAATAACGATGTATTAAAGATAAGTAATCTGTATGACCTTAATGAAACTATTGCGGCAAAAGTGTTTGAAGGCTGTACATATCCATGGGAAGTACTTGCAAAGATTGGTGATTTTATTGTAGAACTTGGCAATTCACTGCCAGAAGATGAATATGAGAAGCGTGGGGAGAATATATGGGTTCACAGAACTGCAAATGTATTTCCATCAGCTTATATTGCAGGACCTGCAATTATCGGTAAAGATGCCGAGGTAAGACACTGTGCATTTATCCGTGGAAAAGCTATTGTAGGAGAAGGCGCTGTTGTTGGTAATTCAACTGAGCTTAAGAATGTAATTCTTTTTAATAAGGTACAGGTTCCACATTATAATTATGTTGGAGATTCAATTCTTGGATTCAAGGCTCATATGGGAGCGGGCTCTATAACTTCTAATGTTAAGTCTGACAAGAAGCTTATTACTATTAAAGGACCTGACTGCAATATTGATACAGGTATCAAAAAGATTGGTGCTTTTCTTGGAGATAATGTTGAGGTTGGCTGTGGCAGCGTACTTAATCCTGGAACAATTGTTGGAAGAGAGAGTAATATTTATCCGCTTTCAAGCGTAAGAGGCTTTATTCCGGCAGGTTCTATATATAAGAAGCAGGGCGAAGTAGTAACTAAGAGATAATTATGTGAAATTTTTGTTTTATTAATGTAAAAATGTTGTGTCTCACATTGACTAATGCAAAAGTTTGTGAGAAAATAGTCAAGGCTTGGACGACGGCTTCTGGCCGTCGTTTCATTTATAGTAAACACTATGAATTACGAAAGGAGTAATAAGATGATTTACACACAGGAAGTAGAGAATATGTGTCCAGTAGCACAGGGCGTTCATCATGGAGCAGCTCCAGTGCCAACAGAAGGTAAATGGGTACAGAATAAGAAGGTTGAAGATATTTCAGGTTTTACACATGGTGTAGGCTGGTGTGCTCCTCAGCAGGGTGCATGTAAGCTTACTCTTAATGTTAAGGAAGGTATCATTCAGGAAGCTTTAGTTGAGACTATCGGATGTTCAGGTATGACACATTCAGCAGCTATGGCAGCAGAGATTTTACCAGGACTTACAGTTATGGAAGCTCTTAACACTGACCTTGTCTGTGATGCAATTAACACAGCTATGAGAGAGTTATTCTTACAGATCGTTTACGGAAGAACTCAGAGCGCATTCTCTGAGGGTGGACTTGCAGTTGGTGCCGGTCTTGAAGATCTTGGTAAGGGACTTCGTTCTCAGGTTGGTACTATGTATGGTACATTAAAGAAAGGTCCTCGTTACCTTGAGATGGCTGAAGGTTATGTAACAGGTATCGCCCTTGATAAGGACAACCAGATTATCGGTTACAAGTTTGTCAGCCTTGGTAAGATGACAGACTTCATTAAGAAGGGTGATGACCCTACAACAGCATATGAGAAGGCTTGCGGACAGTACGGAAGAGTTGCAGATGCTGTTAAGATTATTGACCCAAGAACAGATGAAGAAGTTAAGTAAGGAGGACAATTAGAATGGCTTTATTTGAATCATATGAGAGAAGAATAGATAAGATTACTTCAGTTCTTAACAGCTATGGTATAGCTAGTATTGAAGAAGCTGAAAAGATTACTAAGGATGCCGGATTAGATGTATATGCTATGGTTAAGGGTATCCAGCCAATTTGTTTTGAAAATGCATGCTGGGCTTACACAGTAGGTGCAGCAATCGCTATCAAGAAGGGTGCAAGAAAGGCTTCAGAAGCTGCTGCAGCTATCGGTGAAGGTCTTCAGGCATTCTGTATTCCAGGTTCAGTTGCTGACCAGAGAAAGGTTGGTCTTGGACATGGTAACTTAGGAAAGATGTTACTTGAAGAAGAGACAGAATGTTTTGCATTCCTTGCAGGTCATGAATCATTCGCTGCTGCTGAAGGTGCTATCGGTATTGCAGAGAAGGCTAACAAGGTTAGACAGAAACCTCTTAGAGTTATCCTTAACGGTCTTGGTAAGGATGCTGCTAAGATTATCTCAAGAATTAACGGATTCACATTCGTTGAGACAGAGATGGATTATTCAACAGGCGAAGTAAAGGAAATCTCTAGAACAGCATATTCAGATGGTCTTCGTTCTAAGGTTAACTGCTATGGCGCTAACGATGTAACAGAAGGTGTTGCAATCATGTGGAAGGAGAATGTTGATATATCTATCACAGGTAACTCAACAAACCCTACAAGATTCCAGCATCCAGTTGCAGGTACATATAAGAAGGAAAGACTTGAAGCTGGAAAGAAGTACTTTTCAGTAGCTTCAGGTGGTGGTACAGGACGTACACTTCACCCAGATAACATGGCAGCAGGTCCTGCTTCTTATGGTATGACAGATACTATGGGACGTATGCACTCAGATGCTCAGTTCGCAGGTTCTTCATCAGTTCCAGCTCACGTTGAAATGATGGGATTAATCGGTATGGGTAATAACCCTATGGTTGGTGCTACTGTAGCTGTAGCTGTTTCCATCGAGGAAGCTGCTAAGAACGGTAAATTCTAATAAAAAGTAATTGACAAAATATTGGAGAGCAACAGGTGATAAAAACCTGTTGCTCTCTTTTTTAATGCTTGACTTTTAGTGAAAATGTAGATATTCTTTACGGGATATAAAAGAATGAGAGATAATGAAAGGAAGATTATGAATTTTTTAGTTAATAAAATACTTGATGATGGCAGCGTTTCATATGGTATTACAGGTTCAGGATATGTGGTATTAATAATTGTCTGTGTCTTATTAATGACTATAGGATGTTTTGCAAGAGATAATAATAGTAAACTGAATGTAAAACATATTGCATTTGCAGCAATGGCTATGGCTCTTGCGGTTGCGACTTCCATGATTAAAGTTATTAAACTGCCAATGGGCGGTTCTGTAACACTGTTCAGTATGTTATTCATAGTGCTTATAGGATACTGGTATGGAATAAAGACTGGTCTGACAGCAGCTATTGCATATGGAGTTTTGCAGTTATTACTTGATCCATATATCCTGAATGTTCCTCAGGTGCTTCTTGATTATATATTAGGCTTTGGAGCACTTGGGTTGTCAGGAGTATTTTCTAAATCAAAACACGGTCTAGTGAAGGGATATATTATAGGAGTTATAGGCAGATTTATATGTTCTTTCTTGTCTGGCTGGATATTCTTTGCTGTGTATACACCAGAATTTTTTAATAGTGCGGTACTTTATTCAGTTGTTTACAATGGCTCGTATATCGGACTTGAAGCAGTGGTAACTCTTGTAGTTATATCCCTACCTTCTGTTAATAAAGCACTGGCATATGTTAAAAATAATCTTGTATAGAATAATTGGATAAATAATATAAAAAACTCATGCAGATTGTGGTAAATGTGATTACTTCAATCTGCATGAACTTTTTATAAGTCGGCGTGACAGGATTTGAACCTGCGGCCTCGTAGTCCCGAACCACGCGCTCTACCAAACTGAGCCACACGCCGATATTTAAATGTGACTTATATATTATAGCGTATTTATGAGGAAGTGCAAGAGAAATAATGAAATATATTTATACAATAAAAATAACTGTTATATTGACTTTAGAAATGATATATGATATATACTATATAAATAATGTTACGCAATGCGATAATAAGGTGGGAATGCTATTGCAAATAGGTTTAAGAGTAGTATATAATAAATATATAAGACAAATGAAATCACTCTATCCTTATATGTGGTATTACCTGCCGTAAGTAAAAAGGGGAAGAGTATGGGGAATTTAAAAGAATATTCAAAAGAAATAAAAGAAACAGCAGCCAATCTTAGAATTATAGATGACGCACTGTTTAGATTGATGGGAGAAAAGCCGGGTGTATGTGAAGAAATATTAAGAACACTTCTTGATATGCCACATTTACAGGTTGTGAAGGTTTCTGTACAGAGTGTGGTTCAGAGCTTTCAAAGAGAAATAACATTAGACGCGTTATGCATGACACAAGATGGAAGATATTGCAATGTTGAGGTGCAGAAGGGAAATTCCAATGATGATATCAGAAGGACAAGATTTCATGCGGCAGCGTTGACAGCAAAATATACACCTAAAGGTGCTGATTTTAAGAATATTCCAGATGTTACAATTGTATATATATCTGAGTATGATGTCTTAAAGAATAATCAGACAGTGACGCATGTAACAAGGTGTATGAAGAATGATGAAAGTTACGTTCCAGTGAAAGATGGAGAAGATATAATATTTGCAAACACTTGTGTTAATGATGGCTCGGACAAATCAGAACTATTGCAGTTAATGCTTAATAAAGAAGCGTTTTATAATGATAAGTTTCCACAAATTAGCAATGCGATAAGCTATTTCAAGGAGACAGAAGGAGGTCAGAGTGAAATGTGCAAGATAGTAGAAGATTATGCTAAAGAATATGCGAAGAATTCAATACAGGAAGCAATAGAAGCGAAGAAACTGGCAGATGAAGCAAAGAAACTTGCTGAAGAAGAAAAACGAAAAGCTGAAGAAGAAAAACGAAAAGCTGATGAAGCGGATAGCAGAGCTGGCAAAGCAATTGAAAGAAATTATAGATTAATAGTGAATATCCTATCAGGAAGAACATATGAGGAAGCGGCAGACATGTTAGGGATATCGATAGAAGATGTGAAAGAAGCAGAAGCAGCGATAAAGGCTATTGATAAATAATTAGTATCTGTAGTTGCAATGATGAGTTCTTTCGGACCGATTGTTGCACTTGATAATCTTGGAAGTACATTGCAGAACACATTTGCAGCAGGAAACAGAGTGTTGGATATTCTTGATGAACAGCCGGTAACTAAGGATATCACAGGTTGTGAGGAAGTTGAATTTAATTGTGCAGCTACTGAAAATGTTACATTCTCATATGGTGAGGAAACTATAATTTCTGATGTATCAATTCCGGTTCTAAAAGGAAGCATTATTGGAATTTCAGGAAGAAGCGGAAGCGGTAAATCAACAATTGCAAAGCTTGACGCAACAGATGAGAAGATAATTGAGGCGTGCAAAAAGGCTTCAGTACCGATTTCATATCAAAGCTTCCTGATGGATACGACACTAATGTCGGTGAACTGGGAGATATGTTATCAGGCGGAGAGAAGCAGAGAATCAGGCTTGCTAAAGCATTTTACATGACGCGCCATTCGTGCTTCTTGATGAGCCGACAAGTAATAAAGTCGAGACAGAATAAACTTGCAAAATGTATCTTAAAAGGGCAAAATATACTCGTATTATTTCAATGATTAAAGGTAAGAAAGAAGGATAGATATGGGACACGAACTTACTAAGAATGATATCAAAAAGATGGAAGAAGAGATTGAGTACAGGATACATGAGGTAAGAAAGGCTGCACTTGATGATGTCAAGGAGACAAGGGCTCAGGGAGATTTAAGTGAGAATTTCGAGTATCATGCAGCGAAAAGATTTAAGAATAAGAATGAAAGCAGAATAAGATATCTGCAGAGAACGATTAAGAATGCGACTGTTATTGATGATTCATCAGCAGATGATGAGGTTGGCGTTAATAATACGGTTGAGGTATTGTATGAGGATGATGAAAGTACTGAGACTATTAAAATTGTTACTACAATCAGAGCTGATTCATTAAGCGGTATGATCAGCATAGAGTCGCCTCTTGGCAAGGCTCTTCTTGGGCATAAGAAGGGTGACAGGGTGCTTGTACAGGTTAATCCACAGGTTGAATATTATGTTGTTATCAAGAGTATATCTAATACTGATGATTCTGATGATAGTATAACAAGTTATTAATAAATAAAAAAATATATTATTAAGTTGACATAATGGCGGCATACTTATATAATCTTAGTATACATTTGTTTGCGTAAGATTATTATAAGGGGTGCCGCTTTTGCAGTTTAATGAAGCACAGATTCAGGCTATACAACATAATACAGGACCGTGCATGGTAATTGCAGGACCGGGTTCTGGAAAGACCACGGTTCTTACACACAGGGTAAGATATCTGATTGAGAGGTACGGCGTTAATCCATCAGATATTCTTGTTATTACATTTACTAAGGCTGCTGCTGAACAGATGAAGCTTAAGTTTAAGGGGTTGTCAGAGGGCAGAAACTCTGCAGTGACGTTTGGCACATTTCATGCAGTATTTTTTACAATACTTAAGGCAGCATATAATTATTCTGCACACTGTATTATTAAGCCGCAGACACAGCATGAATTCGTGAAAGACCAGATGTGCAGGCTTGAACTGGAGTATGATGATGAGAAGGAAGCTGTAGCTGGTGTTTTATCTGAGATAAGCTGTGTTAAGGGTGAAGCTGTTAATATAGATGAATATGAGAGCAGATGTATTCCACCACAGAGTTTTAGAATAATGTATAGGGCATATGATGATATGCTTGTAAGAAAACATCTGATTGATTTTGATGATATGATTGTACAGTGCCGCGAGCTTCTGATGCAGAGAGAAGATTACAGGAGGGCGTGGCAGAATAAGTATAAGTACATTCTGATAGATGAATTTCAGGATATTAATAAGGCACAGTTTGATGTCGTGAGGATTCTTGCTGATGAATACAGAAATCTTTTTGTGGTGGGGGATGATGACCAGAGTATATATGGATTCAGGGGTTCTGCTCCACAGATAATGTTAGATTTCAATAAGTATTATAGTGATGCAGTGAGAATTGACATGTGTATTAATTACAGGTCAACGGGCAATATTGTGTTTGCTTCAAGGGCTGTAGCAGAGGAGAATGAGCATCGTTATTATAAAGATATAACGACGTACAATTCACAAGGAGATACTGTGTCTGTATATGAATTTAACAGTCTGAATGATGAGAAAGCATTTCTTGCATCAGAGATAAGAAGACTGATTGATACTGGAATAGCTGCTGATGACATTGCTGTGTTATCAAGAACAAATGTAATTGGGAATATGTATATGTCAAGGCTTGAAAGTGATGGGATTCCATGCTGTGATTATTCGGCAGTACAGGATATATATGAGCACTGGATAAGTAAGGATATTCTTACATATATAAGGATAGCACTTGGCAGCAGGGAAAGAATAGACTTTCTGCGGATTATTAATAAGCCACTCCGATATATAAGCCGTTCATATATTACACAGCCGACAGATATTAATGCATTGAAGAGAGGCTATGAGGGGAATGAACAGATGAGTAAACAGGTAGAAAAGCTGGTGTCTGATATTAGTATGATAAGAAGTATGTCTCCATTTGCAGCTGTTAATTATATAAGAAAGGGTGTTGGTTATGATGAGTATATAAGGAATTATATATATGAACACAAGGCTGATAAGGAAGAATTATATAATGTGCTTGATGAACTGGCACACAGGGCTTCACAGTATATGAGTCTGTCACAATGGCTTGATGGTATTGCAGAATACATCAGGCAGTGCGATAAAGACAGACAGAATAATACAGCAGACGGTGTGCATATGCTTACAATGCACGGCTCTAAAGGTCTTGAATATAAGATTGTACTGGTAATGGATGTCTGTGAGGGAATAATACCGTATAATAAGGCGGTTTTAGATGAGCAGATTGAAGAGGAGAGGAGACTTTTTTATGTTGCGATGACGAGGGCGAAAGAAAAGTTGTATCTTCTGTATCCCAAGCAGAGGTACAACAAAGATACAACCCGTTCACGCTTTATAGAAGAACTTCTTACTGCTCGTTATCCTCTTCTTCGTACAGATCTTCATACTCCATAGCATCTAATTCTTCGTCAAATGCTTCAGATACAAGCTCATATTCTTCATCAGATTCAATATTCTCAAGTACAGGTTCGTTGTCGCCTTCAACCTTGTATCTGTAAAGATATACCTCATCGTTGTCTGCAGCTTCACCCTCAAGTGGAAGAAGTGCGATATAGTCGTTATCTCCAGCAGGGAATATGCGTATTATTGCACATTCACATTCTGTGTTATCGTCAAGCATAAGAGTTACTGTGTTATATTCCTGATTATTATTCTCCATAATGTCTCCGTTCTGCCAGTAATGGCTTTAGTATTTTCTCTACTCTAACAAATATTATGTATAAAAGCAATGAAAATAAAGAAAAAACACTTGCTATTTTATTATGTAAGGTGTATATTATGTATAAGTTAATAATTTAAGTCAAAGGGGACGATTTTAGCAACAACGCTAGGATTGTCCCTTTTTTGGTTAAATTAATAGCATTTACAACGAATATTATAATCTGGAGGTTCACGCCATGGATAAAATCGATAAGAAGATAATTACATTATTACAGCAGAATGCAAGAATGCCATTAAAGGCACTCGCCGAGAATGTTTTCCTTTCATCACCGGCTGTTTCAGCAAGAATTGAGAGACTTGAGAAGGAAGAGATTATTGAAGGATATGAAGTTAAGATTAATCAGTTAAAGCTGGGATATCATATAACAGCATTTATTAATCTTGAAGTTGCTCCTGTGCAGAAACCGGATTTCTATCCATTTATCAAGTCATGCCCTAATGTTGTTGAATGTAACTGTGTAACAGGCAATTATTCAATGCTATTAAAAGTTATGTTCCCAAGTACCATGGAACTTGATACATTTATCGGCCAGCTTCAGAAGTTCGGAAGAACAAGTACACAGATTGTGTTCTCAACACCTGTTGCTCCAAGAGGTATTGATGTTAATCAGGAGATGCCTACAGATAATTAAATTCATCAAAAGTTCATAATTATTTAACCTATTAACACTGTCAGACACTTGCTGTTCTGGCAGTGTTTTTGTTATAATTATCTGAGTTTAAATTTCGTGTTACGAGGAGGTATTATGAGTAAGGCTTCAGATATATTAGATAATGTAAGTAAGGTGATTGTGGGTAAGAGAAATGTTTCAGAACTTGTTCTGACAAGTATTATTGCTGATGGACATGTTCTTCTTGAAGATGTTCCGGGTACAGGTAAGACTATGATGGCGAAAGCATTTGCAAAGAGCATTGATGGACAATTTTCAAGAATTCAGTTTACACCAGATCTGCTTCCTTCAGATATTACAGGTGTGCATGTGTTTAACCAGAAAGATGGTGAATTCGTATTCAGAAGAGGTCCGGTATTCGCTAATGTTATTCTTGCAGATGAGATTAACAGGGCAACACCTAGAACACAGTCAGCATTGCTTGAATGTATGGAGGAACATCAGGTTACTGTGGATGGTGAATATTCTAAGTTAGAAGAACCATTTGTTGTAATTGCAACACAGAATCCTATTGAGACAGCAGGAACTTATCAGCTTCCTGAGGCACAGCTTGACAGATTCCTTATGAAGATTAACATGGGTTATCCAGAGAAAGATGATGAGGTACTTATTCTTAACAGATTCTTAAAAGAAGATCCTTCTAAAGAACTTTCAACAGTTGCAACATGTGAAGATATTGTTGCAATGAAAGAAGATGTGAAAAATGTATATGTTCACCCAGTGCTTATTGATTATATTGTTGAACTGGCAAGGATGACAAGACAGCAGGACAATGTATCAATCGGTGTAAGCCCGAGAGGAACTCTTGGTATGCTCAATGCGGCGAGAGCATATGCGTATGTTGCAGGCAGAGATTATGTTGTACCAGAGGACATCAAGATACTTGCACCTGTAGTATGGGCACACAGAATTGTGTTACAGACAGGTTACATGAATATGGATAATAAAGAACAGATTATAGAACATGTTGTTAATAACACAGCAGTTCCTACTGAAGATTGGAAAAGATAATGAATGTATTATTGATGCTTATTGGTGTACTTATAGTATATCTGGCAATTAAGCTTGTATTTCGTTATAACTGGAATAAGGGGCTGGGTGTCGCTCTTGAATTTGAGAAAAAGCATGTTGTAAATGGCGAAACAGTTAATGTTGTTGAGGTTATATCCAACGAAAAACGTCTGCCGCTGCCATGTGTGAATCTTAAGTTTCAGGTGGACAGGGAACTTGAATTTCCTGGAACAGATACTAATTCAAGTGTGTCAGACCTTACATACCGCAATGATGTGTTCTCATTTCTGGCTAATCAGAGAATTACAAGAAGAATTCCTGTTAAATGCAATCACAGAGGTGTGTTCAAAATATCAGGCGTACAGCTTACATTTGCCGGACCATTTATGAATGAGATTAATGTTCTCAAAGTGGGTAGTACCTGTGAGATAACAGTTTATCCTAAGACTGTGGATAGTAAGAGATTCAGCTTTATAAGAAGCAGAATATCAGGAGAAGCAGAACGTAAGAAATATATGCTTGAAGATCCATTTGTGTTCAGAGGAATAAGAGATTATACAAGCAACGACAGCCTAAAGAATGTGAACTGGAAGGCAACAGCGAGAACAGGTAATCTGTGTGTTAATGAATATAATGAGTCAGTCAGCCGTAATGTATGTATTCTTCTTAATCTTGAGGATGATGGAATGCTTACATATGATTCGGTTAATGAAGAAGCAATAAGTCTTGCAGCTTCTGTGGCGGAAGAATTCATTAGACAGGGAATTAATGTCTCTCTTATTAGTAATGCATGTGATGTTGACACAAAGGAAGCAGTTGGTATAAGAGAAGGAGCAGGAGTTGGACATCTTGGAAGTATTAATACTGTACTTGCAAGAATGGATTTAAAGCTTGAAAAAGAAGAGTTTGCAGCGCTTATTAACAGAACATTTATAGAAAATGTTTCTGTCCAGAGTAGTGACAACAGTGTATATGTTGTTATATCAGCGAGCAGAAGAAAGAAGCTGCAGCAGACTATGCAGAAGTTTGAGAAAAAGTATGGACAGGTTATATGGATTGTTCCATATATGACTGGTGGAGAATACAGCCTTGATTATTGTGGTATCAGACCAGAGGGCTGGGAAGTGAAATAAGTTTATCAGGAGATAACATATGAATGAGTCGGGACAGGTTTATAATTATAATAAACTGAGAACACTAAGAACATTGACAGATATAATAAGCCAGTGTATTGTAGCGTTCGCATTTTCTGCATTTGTTATATTGGGACTTACGAATAAATCTGACAGTTATATTATTGCAACACTGCTTATGGCAGTTCCGGTTATTATAACTTATGCGACAAGAAAGAATATACATAAGAATTTTCTATTTATGCTGATTCATGCTGCTTTGCTTATAACAGCCATTATAATTGGTAATGGAGATGCAGAGTCTACAGCATATTTTGTAAGCGTACTTGCTGTGTGTATAAGGTCTGTAAGCATAAGAGTGGCTAATGCAAGAAAAACTGAATATATGAATGAACCGCTTTATGGGAATCAGTTTGCTGATGTAACTCAGGAAGACAAGAAAGCTGCCTTGCAGGCAGGAGAGAGAATGTCACCTCTGTATTGTCTGGTTATGGTCGCAGGAAGTCTTTATGGCGGTTCAGCAGGCAACAGACTGCTTGTTAACTATGAAACAGTATTATTTGTGCTGTTTGTTCTGCTTGCTTTTCTTGCTAACCAGTTAAAAGAGCTTAATTCTCTGTTTATAAGTAATGCTGGCAAATCAGAATTTCCTGCTGAGAGAATTACAGGAATTAACATGATAATGGTCATGGTTGTGTCAGGACTTATGATTCTTGGCATGATTCTGTTCTATAGTGGGGATTATGGCAATATATTTACACTGATTGGTTCAGGTTTTGTAGCAGTTGTAAGGATAGTGCTGAAGCTGTTCTTAAGACTTATAAGAGAGAAAGAAGAAGTCTCTACGATGCCCGAAGATTCCGTGAATCCAGTCACTGATGATGATGTGGTAAAGGGAGATAACGACCTTGCATTTACTGATAATCCTGTTATGAGTGCATTATTTACAGCATTTGCAATAGTTCTTGTAATTGCGCTTGTTGTATTTATTGTCTATATGATTATCAGATATGCCAAGAATTTCAAAAAGTCACAGGATAATAATGGTGATGAGATTGAATTCATTGGCAATGACAGAAGAACAGAAGTAAGGATAAAGAGACGTCAGAGAGCAGAAGAAGCTAAGAATATGCCTGTTAATATGCAGTACAGGAAGGCATTCAGAAAAGCAGCAATAAAATCATCAAAGGCAGCCAGGGATTCGGATGGTAAATCACTTGAAAATATGCAGCCACAGGATATAACAATAAACAGAATAACTGACGATGCTGATGCTGCAGACAGAATTACAGCAAGTTATGAGAAAGCAAGATATTCTGATAAGAATATTTCCAAAGAAGAACTTGAATTTATGCTTGACTTTATAAAAAATGACAAGTATAATAAGCGTACATAATAAGTAAATGCTGTGAAGAGGACTATTAGATAGGAACCAGAGTCAGAGAACTGCCGGGTGGTGCGAGGCAGTCGAAGGAACTTATTGAACTCGCCTTGGAGCTGCTACCTGAAATCATTATGAGAAGTAGGAGTAGCCGGAAGCCAACCGTTATAGTGGACAGAATATAATGCAACACATTTGTTGTACGTATTCAGTGAGTGCATAGCATAGCTATGAAGAAGAGTGGTAACGCGTGAGATTTATCTTTCGTCTCTTTGGGTAGAATTGCCCATGGACGAAAGATTTTTTTATGCTTATCTTTAAGAAAGCCTTTACTTATTAACAATACATATTTATATTTTCAGGAGGTTTTAGGAATGTTTGATTACAGACAGTATGAAAGAGGCTATTTTATGCCACCAGTTAAGTGCAATGACTGGGTTAACAAGGAGTATGTTGATAAGGCACCAATCTGGTGTTCGGTTGATTTAAGAGATGGTAACCAGGCTCTTGTTGAACCTATGAGTCTTGATGAAAAGCTTGAATTCTTCCAGATGTTAGTTGAAGTTGGATTTAAAGAAATTGAAATTGGTTTCCCTGCAGCTTCTGAGACAGAATATGAGTTCTGCCGTACACTTATTGAGAAAAATATGATTCCTGATGATGTTACAATCCAGGTTCTTACCCAGGCAAGACCACATATTATTAAGAAGACATTTGAAGCTGTTAAGGGAGCTCCAAGAGCAATTGTTCATGTATATAATTCTACTTCATTAGCACAGAGAGAACAGGTATTCAAGAAGTCTAAGGAAGAAGTTAAGCAGATTGCTATTGAAGGTGCCAAGTTATTAAAGGAACTTGCTGAAGCTGATGGAGGAAACTTCCTTTTTGAATACAGTCCGGAGAGCTTTACAGGAACAGAACCAGAGTATGCACTTGAGGTATGCAACGCTGTTGTTGATATCTGGCAGCCAACACCTGATAAGAAATGTATCATCAATCTTCCTGCTACAGTTGAGATGTCACTTCCACATGTATTTGCAAGCCAGATTGAATATATGTCTAAGTACATGCACAACAGAGAGAATGTTATTATTTCTCTTCATCCACATAATGACCGTTCGACAGGTGTTGCTGATGCAGAGTTAGGACTTCTTGCAGGAGCAGACAGAATTGAGGGAACACTTTTTGGTAATGGTGAGAGAACAGGTAATGTAGATATTATTACACTTGCGATGAATATGTATATGCAGGGTGTTAATCCTGAACTCAATCTTTCTGATATGCCACATCTTGCAGAAGTATTTGAAAGACTTACACAGATGAAGATTGATGACCGTCATCCATGGTGCGGTAAGCTTGTATTTGCAGCTTTCTCAGGTTCACATCAGGATGCTATATCTAAGGGAATGCATTACAGAATTGAAAATGATCCTAATAAATGGACAGTTCCATATCTTCCAATTAATCCAGAAGATGTAGGACGTACATATGATTCAGATGTTATAAGAATTAACAGCCAGTCTGGTAAGGGTGGTGTTGCTTATGTTCTTGAACATAACTATGGAATGGTTGTTCCTAAGGCTATGAGAGAAGATCTGGGTTATGCTGTCAAAGATGTATCAGATGTTAATCATAAGGAGCTTTCAGCAGATGAAGTGCTTGAGATATTTGAGAAGAGATATAAGAAATATACACCAGTATTCAAGATTTCTGAAGTGCATTTCAAGCAGATTAATGGAATCCAGACTGTTGTGACTATTGATGAGAATGGTAAGAAATGCAATGTTGAAGATGGCGGTAATGGTCGTCTTGATGCTGTAAGTAATGCTCTTGCCAGTCACTTTGGAAAGCCTTGTGATATCTTCTGTTATGAAGAACATTCATTAAAGAAGGGCTCTGATTCTAGTGCCATTGCATATGTTGGTATTACAGGAGAGGATGGAAAGAATTACTTTGGCATTGGTATTGACCATGATATCATCAGAGCTTCTATTGATGCGTTAGAGTCAGCTATGAACAGAAGCCTTGAAGCATAATATTTAAATTGAATAATGTGTAATATAACCCATGTCCGGAACGTATACTAGAATGATACTGATTCAGGATATGGGTTGTTTTATTTATGTAGAATTAAAAAATCCCCCTCAAAGGGGGAAGCGGTACTATAGTACTAATGCTATTATACGCTCAGAGGGGAAAAGAAATATAGTTAAGGGGAAACTGTTGATTTAGACATTTTTGGAGGGATAGTAATGTTTTTTAGAAAACTATTAAGTAGTTTGAATGCAAAGGTTAAGAAAACTGCAGTTGGTGTTCTTTCAGTTGCAATGGTTGCAGGTTCTGTGTTTGCCGGTACATCTTTAAAAGCTGGTGCATACTCGAAAACACAGGATGTCCTTAATGAATTATTAGGAGCAGCAAAACCTTATGGTGTAGTTGCTGAAGAATTTAAGAATAGTAATCACAATCAGACATGTTTCGCGACTAACAAGCTTGTAATAACAGATCAGTGGATGAGTGCATGGCTTGATATGAGCGTTGGAACAACATATATCAAGAGTTTTGATAATTCTGGTTCATCAGAGGTTAATGTGGATAGGAATGCATTTAATAATCTTGTGCTTGGAACTGATTATGATTATGAACCCAGAGAGAATAAATATTATATTAAAGATGCTGACGGAAAAAGAACAGGTGCTGTTATTAATGTTGCTAACTGCAAGGATACAATCAATGTTTATTATGCAGAGGATTATATGGATGTAACTGCAGCACTTGATAATGTATACGATAATTTCAAGGCGTATGCAGATACACCAGATTCGGAGGCTGATATAGTTATTGGTGCTTATGATGATAGAAAGATTGATCTTGCTTCATTTAAGAATAAGCAGATTGTAGTGGTAAATATGTATGCTAATAATTATATTGACTGGCAGGGAAAAGAAGTTTCATCTTATTATGGAGAAGGACAGCTCAACATAACAAATAAAGCACAGGGACAGTTTGTTATCATTAATTTGCTTGGCGGTGATGGTGATGCAGACATTAAAAGATTCAGCATTAATGGAAAGAATACAGGCGGATTAACAGATGTTGATGTATCAGACACGGTTATTTTCAATGCTGTTAATGTAACTGGTAATATTAATATGGGTGAGGTATGTGGTATAGTTGTTGCACCGAAAGCGGATGTTACTTTAACATCTACATGTAATGGAAGAGCAATTTCTAAGTCATTTGTTAATGTTAATGGACAAATGCATTTTGTATCAGATGATCAGCAGCAAGAGACGACACAGAAGGAAACAACATCTGTAGCACAGTCTTCATCAGAAACAACACAGTCAGATGAGACAACGGCTGCACAGGAGACAACAAAGTCGGACGAGACAACGGCTGCACAGGAGACAACAAAGACTAACGAGACAACAGTTGCACAGGAGACAACAAAGTCGGATGAGACAACGGCTGCACAGGAGACAACAAAGTCGGACGAGACAACGGCTGCACAGGAGACAACAAAGTCGGACGAGACAACAGCTGCACAGGAGACAACAAAGTCGGACGAGACAACGGCTGCACAGGAGACAACAAAGTCGGACGAGACAACAGCTGCACAGGAGACAACAAAGTCGGACGAGACAACGGCTGCACAGGAGACAACAAAGTCGGACGAGACAACGGTTGCACAGGAGACAACAAAGTCGAATGAGACAACAGTTGATGCAGGTAAGGAAACTAAGCCGACAAAACCAGAATCAAACGAAACAACAGCTGTTAGTGAGACAACAAAGTCAAATGAAACAACAGTAGATTCTAATAAACAGACAAAAGAACATACAACTTCATCAACTCAGGTCACAAAGAAGACTGGTGAAGTTGCAGGAGATGAAGAATTAGTTACAGGAAAAGAAGATGAGACTGTTGGTGGCTCAAGAGTCAGAAAAACTGGTGAAGTTGCGGCTGATGAAGAGGTTGTAAAGACTGGTGACAATAATCATGTATGGGTATATATTGTGATTCTTGTAGCAGCAGCTGTTATTTCTGGAACTGTTATTGTGATAAGCAAAAAGAGCAATAAAAGATAATAAATGTTAATGATATCAGAGAGGCACAACAGTTATGTTGTGCCTTTTTTATTGGGGTGGTATTGAAGCACTCTGCTTTTTTATGCTATAATGCAATATGTATGAGTCGAAGTAGGCTTTGAACACAAAATACAGTGAAGAACAAGGAGATGGAAGTTTTATGAAAAATTTGATACTTGCATCGGGTTCACCAAGACGAAGAGAATTAATGAGTCAGGTAGGACTTGATTTTACTGTTGTTACAAGTGATGCAGATGAGAATATTAAAGAGATGGAGCCTGAAGATTATGTAAGAGAATTATCTTCTGTTAAGGCACAGTCTGTATTAGAACAATACGCAGATAATGAAGATTCTGTAATCGTTATAGGTGCAGATACTATTGTTTATCATAAAGGAGAGATTCTTACCAAGCCTAAGAATGAAGAGGATGCATTCAGAATTCTTAAGTCTTTAGAAGGTCAGATACATCAGGTGTATACAGGTGTAACTATATGCAGTGCACATAAGAATGTAAGTTTTTATGAGAAGACTGATGTGTGGGTATATGATATGACTGATGAGGAAATCAGGGATTACATAAGCACAGGAGAACCTATGGATAAGGCTGGTGCATATGGTATTCAGGGAAAATTTGCAGCATACATTAAGGGTATTGAAGGCGACTATAATAATGTTGTCGGTCTGCCTGTTGCCAGACTTGTACATGAGCTTAAAGCATTTTAAGGAGAAAACATATGGTTAAATTCGTAGCGAGTGACCTTGATGGGACACTGCTTCTTAACGGAGCACAGAGCGTCGATGAATCTGCTATACAGTATATCAATAAACTTGTTGACAAAGGCGTTATATTTGCACCGGCTAGTGGCAGGCAGATAACGAGTCTTAAGAGACTTTTTGGGGCTGTCAGTGATAAGCTTGCATATATTGCAGAGAATGGTGCACTTGTGGAATATAAGGGTGAAACTATTGGGAAGACTCCGATGGATAGGAAGCTTGCGTTAGAGATAATTGAGGATGTAATTGAACAGCCCAATTGTGAGGTGCTTGTATCAGGAGAACATACGGCATATATTAAGCCTAAGTCAGAAGAATATTATTACAGGATGACCAAGGTGGTCAATTACCATACTACATTAGTTGATAAGTTCACAGACATTGATGAGGATATATTAAAGATAGCTGTGTGTGATATGACAGGAATTAAGAATTCCAAGGAGCATTTTATTAACAAATGGAGTGATAAGGCTTCAGTACTCGTATCAGGAGAACTTTACTTAGACCTTATGGATACTAATGTCAATAAGGGAAGAGGAATTGAACAGATACAGAAATATTTCAGCTTAAAGCCTGAAGAATGTATGGCATTTGGTGACAACTATAATGATATTGCAATGCTAGACAGGGTGTATTACTCATATGTTATGGAGAAAGCTGTAGATGATGTTAAGAAACACGGACGTTTCATAACAGGATGGGTAGAAGGAACATTAAGAGAGCAATTTAAAGAGATAAGATAAGGAGATTTAAGTTATGGATAAACATATCGATGAGTGTGCGAAGGTGTTTTTAAGAGATCAGAAACAGCTTTTCGATGAGCCTGTTGCATATGATTTAGAGGAAGCTAAGGAATTCTTAGAGGATTGTATGGCGGTGTATTGTAAAGATATTAAAGAATTAAGAGAAGTGATGGATGATGAGGGAATGGATGTATCTGACTTAAGCAATGATGAGCTTCTTGAGCAGTTAGAAGTGTTCAGGCTTGATAATGGCGGATATTTCTTCGTGGAAGGATAGTACAGATGCGTATAACTGTTGTATGTGTAGGTAAGATTAAGGAAAAGTTTTATACCCAGGCAGTTGAAGAATATTCCAAGAGACTTTCAAGATACTGCAAGCTTGATATTGTTGAACTGTCTGATGAGAAAACACCGGATAATGCAAGTGATATAGTCAATGAACAGATTAAGAATAAGGAAGGGGAGAGAATCCTTTCAGCCATTAAAGATGATGCCTATGTATGTGCACTTGCAATAGAAGGGAAAATGCTTGATTCTGTTGAACTATCAGAAAAGATTGATAGACTTGGAATAGAAGGAACGAGTAACATAACATTTGTAATAGGAGGCTCTTTGGGACTTGCAGATGCAGTACTTAAGAGAGCTGATTATAAGCTGAGTTTTTCAAAGATGACATTTCCACACCAGCTTATGAGAGTTATTCTTTTGGAACAGATATACAGGGCTTATAGGATTATGAAGAATGAGCCATATCACAAATAATTAAAGAGGATAGAATATGAAAAAAAGAAGAAAGAAACCATTTATTATATTAGCAGTTATTCTTGTTGTAGTTCTGTTAGTTGCAGGATATATTAAGTTCTTTAATGGAAGTCTGATATATTTTACAACAGGAATGAAGAACGGTGAGCTTATTAAGACAGCAGGACAGAAGATAACTTATACATGCGAGGCAGATATTCTCATGTCTGATGTGAAGAAGGAATATGAGGAAATGTTTGGCAGTAATATATGGAGAGAGAAAATTGGTGATGCTGATTTTGAAAGCTATATTAAGGACCAGATTAAGAGTAAGTTAATGCGCGTCAAGGCTATGAATGTTAAGGCTAAGGAACGCGGTGTTGTGCTTGGAAGAGAAGAAAAAGATTCTGTGGGTAAGGCTGTTGATGCATTTTACAATGAATTAACAGAATCGCAGATAAGCAGTACAGGAATAACTAAGGATAAACTGAATACAATGTTTACTGAATTTGCAATAGCACAGAAACTCTACGATGACCTTACTTCCAGCATGGATATTGAAGTAAGCGCAGATGAGGCAAGAGTTATTAATATCCAGTATATTGTATCAGATTCAGAGGAAAATATTAATAAGGCATATAATCTTGTGAATTCAGGAAGTTCATTCTTTGCTGTTGCCAAGGAATACAATGCGGATGGCGAATATGAGTACGAACTGAAACGTGGCGAGATGGATGCAGCATTTGAAAAAGCAGCATTCAATCTGTCTACTGGTGAGATGAGCAGTATAGTTGAGTCAGCAGGCAGATATTACATTATAAGATGTACATCGGATAATGATAAGGCTAAGACTGAGGTTAATAAGTCTGCAATTCTTGAAAAGAGAAAGTTAGAGCAGTTTAATACTGATTTTGAGAAATATGAAGCTGGTATATATATGGAATTTAATAACAGCGAATGGAAGAAATTAAGTATTCAGGATGCGTATACGTTGGGAAGCAGCTTTGAGGATACTTTCAATGCGTATTTTGGAAAGTAAAGAGGAGAGTAATTAATAATGGCAGCTAATAAATATGATGCTAACAGTATATCAATACTCGAGGGTCTTGAAGCGGTAAGAATGAGACCTGGTATGTATATTGGAAGTGTCGGAACAAAAGGTCTTAATCATCTTATATATGAGATTGCGGATAATTCAGTGGATGAACATCTTGCGGGTTTTTGTACACAGATAAATGTAACTCTTAATGATGATGGAACAGCAACTATCAAGGATAATGGACGAGGTATTCCTATCGGAATCCATCCTAAAGCCGGAATACCTGCGGTTGAGGTTGTATTTACAGTACTTCATGCAGGCGGTAAGTTTGGAGATGGTGGATATAAGATATCAGGCGGACTTCACGGTGTTGGAGCGTCTGTAGTTAATGCACTTTCTGTATGGCTTGAGGTTGAGATAAGAGTTGATGGTGGTGTGTACAAGCAAAGATACGAGCGTGGAAAAGCAACAGCGCCGCTTGAAAAGATTGGTACATGCAGAAAAAATGATACTGGTACAACTGTTACATTTCTTCCTGATGGAGAAATATTTGAAAAGACAAGATTCAAAGCAGACTCGATAAAGAGCAGGCTTCATGAGACTGCATATCTTAATCCGGGGCTTACAATTGAGTTTGAAGATAAGAGAAAGGGCAGCGAGGATAAGGAAACTTTCCATGAGCCTGACGGACTTAAGGCATATATCAAAGACCTTAACAATGGCAAAGAGACAGTATGCGATATCGTCTACTTTAAGAAGAAGCAGGAAGATATTGAGGTTGAAGTGGCATTTCAGTTTGTTAATGAATTTGAGGAAAATATTCTTGGCTTCTGTAATAACATATACACTCAGGAGGGTGGAACGCATATTACAGGCTTTAAGACCAAGTTTACAATGATTATCAACCAGTATGCGAGAGAACTTGGCATCTTAAAGGATAAGGATGCGAATTTTACAGGTCTTGATGTAAGAAATGGTATGACTGCAGTTGTTGCAGTTAAGCACCCTGCACCAAGATTTGAGGGACAGACCAAGACCAAGCTTGATAATCCAGATGCTGGTACAGTTGTTGCAAATGTAACAGGAGACGAGGTACAGCTTTATTTCGACAGACATTTGGACGATCTTAACGCTGTAATTGCATGTGCTGAAAAATCTGCGAAGATACGAAAAGCAGAAGAAAAGGCTAAGACAAATATGCTTACAAAGCAGAAGTTCTCTATAGACAGCAACGGAAAGCTTGCCAACTGTGAGAGCAAGAATCCGGAGGAATGTGAGGTGTTCATTGTTGAGGGAGATTCAGCTGGAGGTTCAGCAAAGACAGCAAGAAACAGAAGAACTCAGGCAATTCTTCCAATCAGAGGTAAGATTCTTAATGTTGAAAAGGCAAGTATTGATAAGGTACTTGCCAATGCCGAGATTAAGACAATGATTAATTCATTCAACTGTGGATTCTTAGAGGGCTACGGTAATGACTTTGATATTAGCAGATTAAGATATAATAAGATTATTATCATGACTGATGCCGATGTGGATGGAGCACATATTGATACACTGCTTCTTACATTTTTCTACAGATTCATGCCTGAGCTTATTAATCAGGGACATGTATATATTGCTACACCACCTCTTTATAAGGTTGTTCCTAAGAAGGGCGAGGGTGAATATCTATATGATGACAAGGCACTTGAGGATTACAGAAAGAAGCATACGTCAGGAACATTTACACTTCAGAGATACAAAGGTCTTGGAGAGATGGATCCTGACCAGCTATGGGAGACAACTCTTAATCCTGAAACAAGAATTTTAAAGCAGGTTGAGATTGAGGACGCAAGGCTTGCAACTGAGGTTACAGCAATGCTTATGGGTACAGATGTACCACCTAGAAGAGAATTTATATATACGCATGCTAATGAAGCTGAGATTGATGCGTAAAAGCTAAAGGAGTAGAAAATGGCTGAGAAGATTATAAGGACTGAGTATTCTGAGGTTATGCAGAAGTCCTATATAGATTATTCCATGAGCGTTATTACAGCAAGAGCACTTCCTGATGTAAGGGACGGTTTAAAGCCGGTACAGAGAAGAGTGCTGTATGCCATGGACCAGTTGGGGCTTAATTACGACAAGCCTCACAGAAAGTCTGCACGTATCGTTGGTGATACAATGGGTAAATACCATCCACATGGTGACAGTTCAATATATGAGACACTCGTTGTACTTTCACAGGATTTTAAGAAGGGTATGGCTCTTGTTGACGGACACGGAAACTTCGGTTCTATCGAAGGTGACGGAGCTGCCGCTATGCGATATACAGAAGCTAAGTTAAAAAAGTTCACACAGGACGTATATCTTGCTGACCTTGATAAAAATGTTGTGGATTTCGTGCCTAACTTTGATGAGACAGAAAAAGAGCCTGAGGTTCTTCCTGTAAGAGTACCTAATCTGCTTGTAAATGGTGCAGATGGTATTGCGGTTGGTATGACAACTAATATCCCTCCACACAATCTTTCAGAGGTTGTTGATGCAGTATGTGCATATATGGATAATGAGGATATCACAACAGACGAGCTTATGCAGCTCTGCCCTGGACCGGATTTTCCTACAGGCGGAATTGTAATTAATAAAAGCGAGCTTGGTGCAATATATGAGACTGGAACAGGTAAGATTAAGTTAAGAGGCAAGGTCGTATTCGAGCCTGCCAAGAACCGTTCTGAGAAGGACAAGCTTGTTATTACAGAGATTCCATATACAATGATTGGTGCTAACATAGGTAAATTTATATCTGATGTAGTAAGCCTTATAGAAACTAAGAAAACTACCGATATTGTCGACATTTCCAATGAATCTTCTAAGGAAGGAATAAGAATTGTCCTTGAACTTAAGAAGAACGCTGATGTCAAGAATCTTGAAAATCTTCTTTACAAGAAGACCAAGTTGGAAGATACATTTGGCGTAAATATGCTGGCTATCGTTGATGGAAGACCTGAGACCTTAGGTATTAAGGATATAATAAAACACCACATTAATTTCCAGTATGAGCTTGCTACAAGAAAGTACACAACACTTCTTGAAAAGGAGAAGGCTAACAGGGAGATTAAGGAAGGTCTTATAAGAGCCTGTGATATTATTGATCTTATTATCGAGATATTACGAGGCAGTGCTAATCTTAAGATGGCTAAGGACTGCCTTGTCAATGGTAACGTCGAGGGAATCAGATTCAAGTCAGAGCAGTCAAAAAAGCAGGCTGCAGGTCTTGATTTCACGGAAAGACAGGCAGGAGCAATATTAGAAATGCGTCTGTACAAGCTGATTGGTCTTGAAATTCTTAATCTTCAGAAAGAATATGATGAATGTGTCAGGAAGATTGAGAAGTATGAAAAGATACTTGGCAGCAGAAAAGAGATGGCAAAGGTTATCAAGGCTGACCTTCTTAATATTAAGAAGGAATACGGTGTTGAAAGAAGAACCGTAATTGAAGACGGCGAAGCTGCTGTATTCGAGGAAAAGAAGATTCCAGAGATGGAAGTTATGTTTATTATGGACAGATTCGGATATGCAAGAACCATTGATATGGCTGCATTTGAGAGAAATAAAGATGCTGTATTTAATGAGAACAAATATGTCATTCCGGTAATGAACACAGATAAAATCTGCATATTTACTGATACGGGAGATCTGCACCAGTTAAAGATAAAGGATCTGCCATTCACTAAGTTCAGAGATAAAGGCACACCGATTGATAATCTGTGTAACTATGACAGCTCTAAGGAGATAATTGTGTACATTACTCCATTTGAACGACTTAAGAATCAGAAAATGCTTTTTGTCACAAGACAGGGAATGATGAAGCTTGTAGACAGCGAAGAATTCCAGGTTGCAAAGCGTACAGTTGCATGTACAAAATTAGCAGATGACGACAAGCTAATCGGAATGTATTCAACAGACGCAAGAGTAGAGATTTATTCAAAGTTCTCACTTGATGGAGAAATCAAGGAAGAAGAGGTTGTCGAGAGCAACCAGAATGTAATTGTACAGACAGAAAACGGAGTGTTCTTAAAGTTCCCATTAACAGACATTCCAATGAAGAAGAAGAGTGCTGTAGGCGTAAGAGGAATCAAGCTTTCAAAAGATGATTATATAGAGGATGTATTCCTGCTTACAGAAGGTGATGAGTTCACAATGGAATATAAGGGCAAGAGTATCAGCTTTGCCAAGATGAAGACGGCACACAGGGATACTAAGGGAACTAAGATAAGAGTGTGATTCTAATGGTTGGGGAGTCGAAGAAGTGCTTCACACCATCACAACTAAGGTAAGCGGTCCTAGTGGCTGTAAATGCCGCCATATACAGAGTTTATAACGGTGCTGGAAATTAAACGCGCTTCGCTTGAACGAGATTTCCAGCACCGAACTTTTATATATGGCGGCATAACACCCACACGGACAGCTTACAATTTAGTTGTGATGGTGTGAAGCACTTCTTCGACATGACCACCCTTAAAAAGTATATTTTTCTAAAATATAAATGGATAGTTAGTTAAATTGTTTTTTGATTGTCGAGACTACATTTGAAAGAATAATTTGACCAGCGAGGTCACTTTGTTAGTCAGAATATGGTATGGGATTATCCATACCATTTTTTAAATACTGGAGACATATGGCATGAAACAAAATCGGTACTTCGCGGTGGTAGTGTCTGTGAGTTAAGCGTTAGCGACAACGGCATGTAAGCTTACCGTGTGGGTGTTAATGCCGCTATATACAAAAGTTCGGTGCAGGAAATCTCGTTCAAGCGAAGCGCGTTTGATTTCCTGCACCGTAATAAACTCTGTATATGGCGGCATTTACAGCCACTAGGTCAGCTTACCTAAAGTTGGCACTAATGCTTAACTCACAGACTGTACAGCCACGAAATACTCTTACTCTTTAATTCTCTTCCATATATTTATCATAAATAGCAATAACCTTATTCATAACCTCCGGTCCCGGAGCACCAAGAGTAAGTCTCTTATCTACACAAGTCTGAAGGCTGATAGCCTCGTAGATATCTTCATCAAATACAGGGCTTACAGCCTTGTATTCTTCAAGTGAAAGGTCATCAAGTGCAATATTTTTCTCGATGCACATAAGAACAAGCTGGCCGACAATACCATGGGCTTCTCTGAAAGGAACTCCCTTTTTAACAAGGTAGTCAGCAGCATCAGTAGCATTAGTGAAGCCGTTCTTTGCCGAAGCTTCCATTCTCTTGTTGTTGAATTTCATAGTATCAATCATGCCCTTGAAAAGGCTGATGCAGCCTTTGGCTGTGTCAAATGCGTCAAATGATAATTCCTTATCCTCCTGCATATCCTTATTGTAAGCAAGAGGAATACCCTTCATTGTTGTAAGAAGACTCATAAGAGCACCATATACTCTGCCTGTCTTACCTCTTACAAGCTCTGCGATATCAGGGTTCTTCTTCTGAGGCATAATAGAGCTTCCTGTACTGAAAGCGTCATCAAGTTCGATAAATCTGTATTCGTTAGAATTCCAGATGCATATTTCCTCAGAAAAACGGCTTAAATGCATCATAATAGTTGATAATGCAGATAAGAATTCAATAAGGTAATCTCTGTCAGAAACAGAATCCATGCTGTTGAGTGTTGGTCCGTAGAAACCAAGGAGAGAAGCAGTAAGTTCTCTGTCTAATGGATAAGTTGTTCCTGCAAGTGCACCTGCACCAAGAGGACAGTAATTCATTCTTTCATATATATCGTGAAGTCTGCTTCTGTCGCGCTTGAACATTTCGAAATATGCACCGAAATGATGAGCAACAGTAACAGGCTGTGCCTTCTGAAGATGAGTAAATCCAGGCATGAATGTATGAGTGTTTTCTTTCATGATTCTTAAGATAACAGCCATAAGCTCTTTAAGCTCAGCATCAGTATTAAGAACTTCCTGTCTTGTGAAAAGTCTCATATCAAGAGCAACCTGGTCATTTCTGCTTCGTCCTGTGTGAAGTCTCTTTCCGGCATCACCGATTCTCTCAATAAGAGTAGCCTCCATAAATGTATGGATATCCTCGTATTCATCAGTGATTTCAAGCTTTCCTGATTCAATATCAGCAAGAATTCCCTTAAGACCTTCTACAATCTGCTCACTTTCGCTTTCAGGAATAATTCCCTGCTTGCCGAGCATAGTAGCATGTGCAATACTTCCTTCAATATCCTGCTTATAGAACTTCTGGTCAAATGAAATTGATGCGTTGAAGTTGTTAACAAGCTCATTAGTTTCTTTGGTGAATCGTCCACCCCATAATTTCATTTATAAATCCTCCTTGAATTAAATATCTGTATTTTCTTCATTAAAATTATCTTCTTCATCTTCAATAGAAGAGAGAAGACTGTCAGTAAGTTCATCATCAATATCAGGTGATTCAAGATTCTCGAAATCATCCATATCATCAAGAATAGAACTTTCTATATTATCATCAGACAGTTTCTTAATGTCTTTGTTAGTAAGAGACGGATCATCAAGATATTTTCTGATAACTAACGGAAAATGTGCCATATTTACTTTTCCTGCTTTAATAAAGCAGCTGGCAAGATAAATGCCAATCAATATAATAATGCAAAGTGTAGTAATAACGCAACCCAATATTAAATTAACAGGACGATATTTTAATACAACAGTGTGAGTTCCGGCACTTACGTCAACACATAACAATGCATTTTCCCAGGCATAAGTGTCAGCTTTCTTGCCATCAATATACACAGACCAGCCACCATCGTATGGAATAGAGAATAATATTGCTTTGTCTGAGGAAGCAGTAAGAGTTCCTGTAAACTTAGTATCAGAGAATTTCTCAACATGATAGCTTTCTGAATTGAGTTTATTGTAAGCCCTGATGAATTTGTCTTCATCGAGTGTGTATACAGAAAGATTCATTCCGCCGGTATCAGAAGTTACTTCGACAGTATCTGTGTCGTGGACATAACCAATATCAAGAATCCGGTTATTGCTCTTTATATTATTGTAGGTGTAAGTGGTTGTGTTATTAATAGTAACAGTTACGGAATCAACAGATTTATTCGCAACTGACAGGTACATATGACCACTCTTTGAAGGTGTGATGATACAATCGGCTTCAGTAGGGAATGAAGTAGTATATTCAAATACATCACTTATTCCGGTAAGAGATTGAATAAGAAGATTCTGGTTCTCAATACCATTGTTATTCTTAGCCATAACAAGGTCATATGCTGTTGAACTGTTAATCGCATAACCAATAGGAAGTGTGTAATTATTCTTATACACAAATTCACCGTCGCTGCCTGTATAATAATTTCTTATATCACTCTCAACCAAAAGGCGGTTAGAAATAGTGTATTTTACAGAGAAAAGAGAATCAGTAACAGCGGTAAGACCATTGCAGCCATATGCATTAGTTGAATTTTCCATTCCTATAAGGTTGTAAAGCTTTGACATCCCTGCATTGCATGTTGATGAAAATGTTGAAACAGTTCGGTAATTATGCCATGCACCATCATTTTTAGAACGCGCTCCAAAAAGCTTATCCATTCTATAGAAGGATGTGTCATTATCAGATACGGTTTTTGTAACAGTCTTTACTGCATCATAATCAAGAAGATATGATGTACGGCTTGTTGTTCCAATACCGGTTGCATCCATATTCATTGTACATTCAATGATTGATACTGAGAATGTAAGCATAAGAACGACAGGAATCTTGAACTTGGCGTTGTTATGAATAAACATTAACAGACCATATATAAGAATAAATATTCCACTTATATATACACTCTTAAATGAATATTCAGTCTCTGAGTTAATAAAAAGTTCTTCCATAATAAGCAGAAGACCAATTGCAATCCATAATGATGCACCAAGCTGCCTGTTAGTAGAATTCTTAAGGTTAATAACAGCTTCATAGCACATTGCAAGCAGAAAGAATATATATATGAATGACTGTCTGCAAGGCAGGCTGTTAGGGAAATGCATACCATGCCATATATAGTTAGGTATATTTAAGTTAAATGCTGTCAGGAAGATAAGCAGGATGACACATTTGCCAATCTTTTCACGTGCATTGACTTTGCTGCACATAATATAAAGCGGTAGCAGTACAAAAACAGCAACGCCGCAGTATATGTTAGGCAGATGATCCAGTCCTAAATGAACCGGAATGTTGATAAGCTGTCTTGTGAGCATTGATAATATGCTGAAATAAGAAATAAGCTTATCAGGGAATGTCGTGTCGCTTGAGGCTGAAAGTGAAAATGTATAGAATTCAGGCAGAAGAAGACACGCTCCCAGTCCACCGGCAAGCAGTGAATATACACAGAAATTAATAAATTTCTTCACATACTGCATAGGGCTTTTAATACCGTTATAAGCAATCATAAGAACAACATAGTAAATCACTACTGAAAGGCATACCATGATTGCAATATAATAATTAGTAAATATACATAATCCGAGAGTTATGCAATAGAATATGCAGCGGTTCTCATTAACAAGTCGTTCAAGTCCAAGCATGATAAGTGGAATCAGAATAACACAGTCAAGCCACATAATATTCCAGCTGTATGCCGCAATGAATCCGGACATACCATAGAACATACCGAATATGGCAGCAATAACATGCTTGTTATTATTGTGTTTAGTAAGATAATACGTTAAAGAAAGACTGCTGCCAGCTATCTTAAGTATTATAAATGCATTCATTATCTCTATAGTGTATTTTTGTGGAAAAAGTGCAACGAACCAGTTAGATGGACTTGCAAGGTAATATGCGAACAGAGATGTGAAGTTAGTTCCCATTCCTATATTCCATGAGTAAGTAAGACTTTCACCATTTCTTATCTTGTGCCACAGTTCTGAAAAGAATGGTGCATACTGATGGTACATGTCAGACCTCAGATAACATTCGTTTCCCCATGGGAATATGCCTCTTGTATAGTACAGTGCCATCATCATTATAACTGGAAGTACAAAGGCAGCAAGATATGTAAAGTTAGAATTAAGAATTGATTTCTTTGATGAATTCATGGCTTCCCTCCCTTAGCCGGTAATAGTAACATTTTACCAAAGAACGAAAAAAGTGTAAACAATTATAGGCAAATTAGGCTTGTATTCGATAGTACAATTTTGTAAAATAGAAAAGTACGCAAAAGGAATCTCCAAAGGGTAATGCTTAAGGAGAGTGTACATGGAATACAGACAATTATATAAAAAACACAAAAGGGCTGTACAATACGGAATATGTGCAGTTTTTCTGATTATAACCGGATCAGTATATCTGGCAGGAAGAAAGAATGCTTCAGTGCCAGAGAATACATTTGCAGATAATGTCGTATCAAGTAGTATAGAAGACAACTGGCATATGGAAAGTGAATCATCATCTGAAGACATATATGTGTATATATGTGGACATGTTAATTCTCCAGGTGTTGTAAAGTGCCTGAAGGGAACAAGGCTGTATGAAGCAGTGGCAATGGCTGGTGGAGCTGATGATTTGGCTGATATGTCTGCAGTTAATCTTGCAGCACTTGTTGCTGATGGGGAAAGGATATATATTCCGGCATATGGAGAGGATATTTCTGTTATAGAAGAACAGACAGAGGGGATTGTTAATATTAATAAAGCTACAGAAAGTGAGCTTATGACACTGCCGGGAATTGGAAGTTCAAGGGCGGCTGATATAGTAAGATACAGGACAGATAATGGCAGATTCCAGACAATAGAAGATATAATGAAAGTGTCTGGAATTAAGGAAGCAGCATTTAATAAGATAAAGAATTATATTTGCGTATGATAAGATGCATATGCATAGAAAGTAAAAAGGAGTAGATTATGGCAGGCAGAGTTTTAGTTGTTGATGATGAGAAAATGATTGTTAAGGGACTTAAGTTCAGTCTTATGCAGGATTATAGCGTTGTAGACTGTGCATATGATGGTGAAGAAGCTCTCGAGTATGCTAAAAACAATGAATATGACATAATACTTCTTGATATTATGCTTCCCAAGCTTGATGGATTATCAGTATGCCAGCAGATAAGAGAGTTTTCAGATGTGCCAATAATTATGCTGACAGCTAAAGGCGATGACATGGACAAGATTCTTGGCCTTGAGTATGGTGCAGATGATTATATTACAAAACCATTTAACATTCTTGAAGTTAAGGCGAGAATGAAAGCCATTTTAAGAAGAAATGCTGTGACAGAGAAGAAAGCAGCAAAGAGCAATATTATTAATGCTGGTGATATGAAGATAGATTGTGACAGCCGTAATCTGTATATTGCAGGAAGACCTATTAATCTTACTGCTAAGGAATTTGATCTTCTTGAATTGTTAGCAGTTAATCCAGGAAAGGTATACAGCAGGGATAACCTTCTTAAAGCTGTGTGGGGACAGGATTATTCAGGTGACGGCAGAACGGTTGATGTCCATATGAGAAGACTTCGTGAGAAGATTGAAGATAATCCGAGTGAACCAAAGTATGTTCACACTAAGTGGGGAGTAGGTTACTATTTTAATGTTTAATAAGATTAAAAAAAGAAATGACCATAGGAAAATCTTTTTTGACAGGGAGTTTGAGTCATTTTTCAGGTTCATAAATAAATATTCAACAAGACAGTTCGCAGTTATAGCGGTAATAGTTGCAACAGCGGTAATATGTACATTTGAAGGCTTTGAGTATATTTACAGGCAGTCTGTAATTACAAGACAGACTGCGGTTATTCAGAATGAAGCGGTTCTCATTGCAGCAGAATATTCTAATTATGAAAGTCTTGAAGCAGCTGAGAATAATGATATGAACAGCAGACTCAGCAGTTATTCGGCACTTAATCAGATAAGAATAAGAATTGTTAATCTTAATTATGTTGTCAGTGTTGACACATATTCTATTGACACTAACAAGACAATTCTTAATCCAAGAGTATTCGATATATTCAGTAATCATAAGAACAGTTCCGGTTATGATAAGAAAACAGGTAATATACAGGCAGCGGTTCCGGTATACAATGATTCGGGTAAATTTATCGCTGTTCTTGTGGCTGATCTTGATTACACGGAGATAGATGCAATGTTTCACGATGTGAACAGTCAGAATAATAATATTAAACTGGTTATTATAACAATATGTCTGGCGTTACTTATCGTAGGCATATATTTTCTTAACCGGCCTGTAAAAAGGGTACTTGATATTGTTTCAAATGTAAGTGCAGGGCATACTGATGAAAGAATCCCTGTCAGGAGTTATACCGAAATACGTGAGATTGCAGATGATTTTAATAATATAATGGACAGAGCTAATGAAACAGACCAGTCCAGAGCAGAATTTGTTTCAAATGTGTCACATGAATTAAAGACACCTATAACATCGATTAAAGTATTGGCTGAGTCTCTTAATACACAGGAAAATGTGCCAATAGAAGTGTATCAGGAGTTCATGCAGGATATTGTAAGTGAAATAGACAGAGAAAGTAAGATTATAGAAGATTTACTTACTCTTGTCAGAATGGATAAATCTGTTGCAACACTTAATGTTACATCTGTTAATATGAATGATTTGTTAGAGATGACCCTCAAAAGAGTTAAGCCATTAGCACAGAAAAAGAATATTGAACTGCTTTTTGAAAGTTTCAGACCGGTTGTTGCACAGATTGATGAAGTTAAGATGACACAGGTTATATCCAACCTTGTTGAGAATTCTATCAAATATAATGTCGAAGATGGATGGGTACATGTTTCACTGAATGCAGATTATCAATATTTTTATATAAGAGTTGAAGATTCAGGAATAGGAATACCAGAGGAAAGTATTAATAAAATATTTGAAAGATTTTACCGGGTAGATAAGGCAAGGTCGCGTGAAACGGGCGGAACAGGACTTGGACTGGCTATTGTAAGAAACATAATTCTTATGCATCATGGAACTATTAAGGTTCATAGTGAGGAAAATATAGGAACAACATTTACAATGAGAATACCTCTTAATTATGTTGAAAACCAGCAGTAATGCAGATGAAAGTATGCCAGTGGACATATTCATAAGCTGTTAAGAATAACAGGATAGGAAAGGAGCAGTTATGATGGGACATGTAAGGAAAGCTATTATGAAATTGACATTCGTTATAATTGTTATTGCAGTAACATTTATAACTGTTTCATGTTCTTCGCAGAAGAAGGGAACAGCATATTCTGTATATTTTCTTAATGAAGACGGAACATCACTAACTGAAGGCAGGGTATACATCGAAAGTCAGGATGCTGTTTCAGTTGCAAATGAACTCCTTGAAAAAATGAATGTTGCAAAAGGCAGGCATACAAGCATAATTAAGCCAGTGTCTGTATCGCAGCCAACGGTTGAAATTAATGGAATATATGCAGGGGTCTATTATGACAGCTCTTATTATGGAATGAAACCAGGTACGGAAGTACTTTACAGGGCAGCAGTTGTTAAAGAATTGTCACAGATAAGTGATGTCCTGTATGTAAGATTTTATGTTGATGGTAAGGATGCTGTGTATGAAGATGGAACAGTCATAGGAAATATGAGTGATGAGGATTTTGTAGATACACAGGAAGGTGCTATGGCTGATGTGAAGTGGAAGACGATTAATCTGTATTTTGCTAACAAGTCAGGAGATGCCCTTGTAAAGAACAGCAAGAGAATCTGTTATAATAAGAATGTATCTGTTGAGAAGGTTGTAATGGAACAGCTTATTAAAGGAACAACAGAGTCAGGATGTTACCAGAGTATTCCGTCGAATACCAAGCTGCTTAGTATATCTGTTGTCGACAGGATATGTTATGTTAATCTCAGTCAGGAATTTGCAACAGATATGGTTAATGCAAAGAGCAATGTAACTATATATTCAATTGTTAACTCCCTTTCAGGACTGGAGGGAATCGATGGCGTTAAGATACTTGTCAATGGGAATTCTAATCTGATGTATAGAGATGTAATCAGCCTTGATACAGTATTTCATATGAATAATGAACTTGTAAAAAAAGATTTATCTGATAATTAATGGTCGTTTCTGGAAAGGATATTATTGAAGAGACCATTTTTTGTGGCAGCAGTTATGAGCATTGCTGCAGTATATTTGTCATTATATGCCAAGCCATATATCGTTATTATAGTAGGAATAATGGTGTTTACCGGATTCCTTATATATCTTAAGAAAACAGGAATTCCAGGATTTTATGTGATTTTTATCATGATGTTTCCTATTATGTGTCTAAGAACTGAAGAGAGTATGGAAAAGCTATGTTATCAGGGACAATTGTTGGACGAAACATATGCTGCTTGTGTAAATGGATACATAGCAGATATTAAACAGTCAGAAAACGGTTATGCGGTATATATAAGAAATGCCTTTGTTATGCCGGATTCATGGGGCAGGCAGTTTAAAAGCGGTTTGGTAGTATACTCAGAGAAAAGATTTGCCAATCCGGGGGATGAAGTTAAGATTAAAGTAACATTAAAGGATTTTAATATACCATCTAATGAAGGACAGTTTAATGCCAGAAAATATTATACATCACTTGGATTTAATTATTGTGCAGATTTGTCAGATGTTGTGAATGTACAATCTGGAAGCAGTTATATTTCCAGCATTTACAGATTTGCAGATTCTATAAAAAATATTTACCAAAATGCATATTCTGAGCAGAATGCTGGAATTATGCAGTCAATTGTGCTAGGTGACAGGTCAGGGCTTGATGATGTTGTTAAGAGAATGTATCAGAAGAATGGAATTTCCCACATTTTGGCAATAAGTGCACTTCATGTTTCGCTTGTTGGAATGTTTATATATGACTGGTTAAAAAAGAGAATTGGGAGAATTGCATCTGCATGTTTTAGTACATTTCTTATAATTTCATATCTGTGCATGACAGGTTATAGTGCATCTGCCAGCCGTGCTGTAATAATGATTCTTGTATATATGCTGGCAGACGTGCTTGGGAGAACCAGTGATATGGCTAATACATTAGGGATAGCAAGTGTTATTCTTCTGTGGATTAATCCATATAATCTTATAAATTCAGCTTTTTGGTTGTCATTTCTTGCTGTGGCAGGAATTATATATATTAAACCCATATTGTCTGATGATAAAACTATTCTTATATATATAAGACGTCCTGATAAAAAGAATGTAGGAATTTTTCAATTAATTTTATTCAGAATCGCAGATTCGGTTATTACAGGCATGTGTGTTACAATTGCGACACTTCCGGTAATTCTTATTATATCTGGGCAGATTCCTGTAATAAGCCTGTTTCTTAATGTTATAGTAATACCACTTATGTCGTTGATAATGATAAGCGGGATATTTACGGGAATTGCTGGCATGCTATCTCTTGAAGCAGCATATTTTTTTGCGGGAGCAGGTGGATATATTCTTGATTTTTATTATAAGCTGTGCAGTTTGTCATCACATTTTAAATATGCAGTCATTGTTACGGGAACCCCTGATACTGTAAGGGTGTTTTTATATTTTGCGGTTTTAATTATATGGATATGTGTGCATATTCTATTGATGAATAAAAAAATTGATGCTGTATGTATTGCTTTATTAGTGTGTGTGCTGACAGGGCTGCATTACAATATTAATTCAGACATGAAGATTGCCATGCTTGATGTTGGACAGGGGGATTCAATTGTCATGCATACTAAGGAGGGCATGAATGTATTGTTTGACGGAGGAAGCACAAGCAAGAAGAATGTCGGGAGATATACCATATATACTTATCTTAAATATTGCGGGGTAAGAAGTCTCGATTATGTGTTTATAAGTCATCCGGATAAAGACCATGTTAATGGAATATATGAATTGATTGAACTGTGTGATAACACATTTGAGATAGGTACTGTTGTACTGCCGGGAATCAGTCGGGCTGCGGCAGTAAAGAAGCAGGCTGATGATGATATGTCGAAGTTAGAGAGGATATTGAAAAATGCTGGGATTAATGTTGTTTATGCTGATGCAGGTGACTGTATAAAATCGGGAGGATTCTCGGTTAAGTGTATGCACCCATGCGAGGGTTACGATTACGAGTCAGCTAATGACTATTCTGCTGTATATCTTGTGGAATATGGAGATTTTTCTATGCTTATGACAGGAGATGCAGAAAAGAAGGCGGAAAAGTGTATTATTGAGGATGTAAATAGTATGACAGGGGATGCTGGCGAACCGGCACGGCTTGTGTCAGTTAATATATTGAAAGTCGGACATCATGGAAGTAAGGGGGCAAGTTCAGAAGAATTTTTAAGTTATGTAAAGCCTGAAACTGCATTGATATCTTGTGGAGCAGGTAATTCATATGGACATCCTCATATGCAGACTTTACAGAGATTGTCGGGGATTGGAGCAAAGGTGTATAGGACAGACGAAAGTGGAGAGATTGCGGTGCGTGTCAGGGATGGTTTGTATAAAATTGAGGTATTTAAAGCTTTGTAAGAATAGAACTGTGAAGGTGCTGGGATATGAGAAAATATTTTTCAACTTGAACCACTTGTACATATCTGATACTATTGTTTAAGATTAGAAACGGAGGCAGCAGGTTTGAAGGTCATAAGTGATGATATTAAAAAGGGCGAATTTAAGAGTGTATATCTTCTGTATGGAGAGGAAGAGTATCTTAAGAAGCAGTACAGAGACAGATTAAAGAATGCTATAGCTGGTGATGATACAATGAATTATTCATATTATGATTCGGATAATGCCAGCGTTAAGGATATAATTGATGTGTGTGAAACACTGCCTTTTTTTGCCCAGAAGAGACTTGTTATAATGGAAAATACCGGTTTTTTGAAAAGTTCTAATGACGAGCTTGCAGATTATATTAAGCATATTCCTGATTATCTTGTTATTGTTATGGTAGAAAAAGATGTGGATAAGCGTAATAAGGTATATAAGGCAGTTGATTCTGTGGGGTATGTATGCGAGATGAAGCCACAGACAACTGCTACTCTTGAAAAATGGATAGCGGGGCTTCTTGCTAAGGATAATCTTAAAATAAGCCGTGAAGCCTGTGATTTGATACTTGATAAGACAGGTGCAGGCATGGATTATATAAAGCAGGAGACAGAGAAGCTTGTTAGCTATTGTCAGGGAAGGGATGTTGTGACAGTAGAAGATGTAGAGAAAGTATGCACAACACAGACAACAAGTCATATATTTGATATGATAAGTGCAATCGCGAATAAGAAACAACAGCAGGCGCTTGATTTATATTATGACTTACTGGAATTAAAAGAACCTCCTATGAGAATACTTTATCTTATAGTAAGACAGTTTAACGGAATACTACAGGTAAAAGATCTTATGTCAAGGGGAATTTCAGGTAAAGAGATTGCATCAAAGATAGGAGCAGCACCATTTGTTGCCAGCAAATATCAGACACAGGCAAAATATTTTGAGATGAATACACTGTTGGATGCATTGAATGAATGTGCGAAGACAGAAGAAGCAGTTAAGCAGGGAAGGCTTAATGACAGGCTGGGAGTAGAACTTATTATAATTAAATACAGCAAATAAAAAAGAACCCGGTGCGAGTGGGTGTCAGCACCGGGTTCTTTAAATTATTAAAATTTCTATTAAGCCATTGCGTTAACAGCTTTAGTAATGTGAGATACTTTTCTTGCAGCAGCGTTCTTGTGGAAGATTCCCTTAGAAGCAGCCTTCTCGATCTCAGCTATAGCAACAGGGAGAGCTTCGTTAGCAGCAGCCTTGTCACCAGCAGCAACAGCAGCCTCTACCTTCTTGATATAAGTCTTAACTCTAGACTTAACCGCCTTATTTCTCTCAGCTCTTACCTGACTTGTAATTACTCTCTTCTTAGCAGATTTAATGTTAGCCAATCCGTACACCTCCAAATCATAATTCAATAATAATATCTGTTTCGCATTAAAGCCGGACACGGACGATCTAATGTAAACATACTCACACATTTTATAGTACAAACATCTATATGTCAAGAACTAAATGAAGATTTTGGTATAAAAATTTCGTTTTTCTGCACAATATGTTGGGGAGGTGATGTGAAAAATGGATAATATAGTTGTAAGAACTGACCTTGCAGTAGAAGCAAATGAAGAAGCAATGAATGGAACAGGAAAGCTGCGGGGGATAAGATTAAGAGAAAGCAAAAAATCAAGGATGGGTGTGAAAGTCACAGAATTGCAGGTGACAAATCATTTGGGCGAAGCCGCGATAGGAAGACCCAAAGGAACTTATCTTACTATAGAGGCAGATGATATTACAGGTGGGGACGAAGAATATGCAAAAGAGGTTATATCGACACTGGCAGGCTATATATTTAAACTCTTAAAGCGCATGAATAAAAATGTCAAACCAGAAAAGCTTCTTGTCATAGGGCTTGGAAACAGAAATATAACATCAGATTCATTAGGCCCTGAGGTTGTAGATAACATTAGTATTAATATAAGTGATGGAGAGGAGACAGGAGTATGCACACTTAGTCCGGGAGTCATGGCACAGACAGGTATTGAGACTGCAGGAATTATTAAAGGCGTTGTAAGTCAGATAAAGCCGGATGTATGCATAGCAATAGACGCTCTTGCTGCAAGAAGTGTGAACAGATTAAATAGTACCATACAGCTTTCTGACCAGGGAATTAATCCTGGCTCAGGTGTTGGAAATCACAGAATAGGAATAACAAAAGATAATATAGGTGTTCCGGTGCTTGCAATTGGAGTGCCTACTGTTATAGACGCGGAAGGCATTATTCAGGGAGCAGGAAAAATGTATGTAACCCCAAAGGACATTGATTCAGACATTAGAAACATAAGTATCATAATATCCAAAGCAATTAACCGTGTTGGTGTTCATATTCATGGCTGATGTGAATACAATATAATGGTAATGCAAAGCAAGGAGGATGTATGAGTGATAGAAAGTACAGGCCTGTGTATATGTTTATATTCATGGGCTTAATGCTTATGGTAATAATGATGAATTATAGTTTTAATCTAATATATTATATTCAGAACAGAATTTATGAAAATGCAGTTAAGACATTGTTTCCTGTAGAAACATATTTTGAAGACAATTATGATGAAAATGCAGGTTCTGTGTGGGTTGATTCGGAATATATGTTTAGCATGGCTGAGGAGGATAAAAAACCTGCTACACAGACGGATGAGGGGGTCGTGGAGGCAGGTGCTGCAGTCTGCCCCTGGCCTTTACAGGAAAATGTAGCTGGAAATGTTTATAATATTGCAGATTTAAAGAATTATGATTTTCTTATGAAGTTCTATACGGTCACATCCATCACAAGCCTGACAACACAGATAATGCGTCCAGAGGAATTTCTGGCAAAAGACCTGTCGTTGGAGAAAAATGCAGATTTACCGCAGATACTTATATTTCACACACATTCACAGGAGGGATTTGTGGATACGGTTGAAGGGGATACATCTACAACAATAGTCGGTGTCGGAGATTATCTCACAGATATACTCACTAATACATATGGTTACAATGTTTATCATGATACAAGTGTGTATGATTATGTTGATGGAAAGCTTGACAGAAGCAAGGCTTATACATATGCAGAAGAAAATGTGGCAAAAATACTGGAAGAAAATCCGTCAATTGAGGTTGTAATTGACCTTCACAGGGATGGGGTTCCGGATACTACAAGACTTGTAACTGAAGAAAATGGTGTAACAATGTCAAAGGTAATGTTTTTTAATGGAATAAGCTACAGCAAGGCAAAAGGAGATATAGGCTATCTTTACAATGCCAACAGGGATGACAATTTGGCAATGAGTCTTCAGATGTATCTTTTAGGAGAAGCGTATTATCCCGGGCTGTTACGGAATATTTATATTAATGCATATCGTTACTGTCTGCATATGAAGGGCAGGTCGATGCTTATAGAAGCAGGAGCACAGACTAATACAAGCACAGAGGTTAAAAATGCGATGATACCGGTGGCAGATATGCTTGACAGATTGTTGAGGGGTGAGAAGGCGTATACACAGTGACGCGAAGCGCATCTTGTTTTTACCTCACATTTTCCCTATAATGGGCGGTGGAGATATCCTGTCGCCCATTCCACCACACACGATAGTGTAAAATGGCATATGAAATTAATGTATGAATGGGGCAAAAACCTATTAAAGCTGCTAAATATGATGAAATAGTAGGTAAAGGAGGTAAAATATGAGTAACAACATTTTAGCAGATTTACAGCCACAAGCTGTCTTTAAATATCTTGAACAGATATGTGCAATTCCACATGGTTCTGGTAATGTGAAGCAAATAAGTGATTATCTGTGTGAATTTGCAAAAGAAAGGAATCTGTGGTTTAAGCAGGACGAAAGTTATAATGTAATAATCAAGAAACCTGCCAGTGATAGTGAAAGCAAGGCGGCACCTGTTATTTTGCAGGGACATATTGATATGGTTGCCGTCAAAACGAATGATAAGGTTAAAGATATGGAAAAAGAAGGTCTTGACCTTTATATAGATGATGGCTATGTCAAGGCTGACAGGACAACCTTAGGTGCTGATGATGGAATTGCAGTTGCGTATGCGCTTGCTATATTAGACAGCAAGGATGTGTGTCATCCGCCGATTGAGGCTGTGTTTACGGTAGACGAGGAAATTGGAATGCTTGGCGCAGAGGCAATTAATACTGACTGTCTTGAAAGCAAAATTATGCTTAATATAGATTCTGAGGAGGAGGGAATATTCCTTTCAGGATGTGCAGGAGGAGCAACTTTAAAGGCTTCTTATCCATTGAAAAAATCGGACATTACAGGAACACAGATGTCTATTAAAATTAATGATCTTACAAGCGGACATTCTGGAACAGATATAATATGCCAGAGAGCTAATGCTAATATTCTGATGGGACGTCTTCTTTTTTCTGTTAAAGAATATGTGAATATTGTAAGCATGTCGGGTGGTGAAAAAGATAATTCTATAGCTCCATTTGCTGATGCGGTTATAATGACACAGGAAGCAGATAAGGTTGCAGAGCTTCTTAATAATACTGCAAATGTCTTGAAAGAGGAGTATTCGATTACTGACCCACAGCTTACCATCAAGGTGAATTGTGAAGGTGAAGGCAGCACTTTGGCATGTGATGATGCGACAACACAGATGCTTATAAATGTGCTTAATTTTATACCTGATGGTGTTGTTAAGATGAGTAATGATATCAAGGGGCTGGTGCAGACTTCACTTAATCTGGGGGTTGCAGAGCTGGCTGAGAAAACATTTGCAGCAACCTACTTAATAAGGAGTAGTTCGCAGAGTGAAAAAGAATATCTTACTGATAAGGTTGGAAAAATGACTGAATATCTTGGTGGAACTTATGAACTTAAAGGTGTTTATCCAGCATGGGAATTTAAGAAGAATTCTGCAATCAGGGATATGCTGTGTGAATCTTATAATAGACTTTTTAATAAAGAGGCTTTGGTGGAAACAATGCATGCAGGTGTTGAATGCGGTATTATGGCTGCAAAGATTGATGACCTTGACTGTGTATCGTTTGGCCCTGATATAATTGATATCCATACTGTAAAAGAAAAATTGGATATTGCTTCGACACAAAGGACATGGGTGCTTATAACTGACGTTTTAAAACAGTTGGCATGAATAATTGAATAATACTATATATTGTGTTAGTCGTATCTGGTAAAATGAGCTGAAAAAAGCTTTTTTTATACCAGATACGACATTTTTTATACCAAATGCGACATAAACTCAACAGAACACGACAAAACATATAGAATACTATATATATTGTTGACAGAGATTTGCTATTAATATACTATATTACTTGTACAAAACATTTATTAAATTCCGTGCGCAGGGGGATAGGAAACATTTGAAAGGAAAAGGTATATGGAGTATAAGGAATTTGTGGAATATATTAAGATGAATGCAGGGTATATAGCTGGAGAAGGTGGTAATATTACTATTAATCATGTGATTAAGAATAATGGCTGTGAGATGGATGGGCTTGTTATTATGGAGAAGGGGAAAGACATCGCGCCAACTATATATCTGGACAGCTTTTATGAATTGTATACGAATGGTGAGAATATTAAGAACATAATACGACAGATAGAGGTTATATATGAACAGAATAAGAATAATGTTACATTTGATGTAAATATTCTTAAGCATTTTGACACTATAAAGGACAAGATTGTTTATAAGGTCGTCAATTACAGAAGTAATGAAAAACTGCTCGAACAGGTGCCGCATAAGAGAATACTTGACCTTGCAGTGGTGTTTTACTGTCTGCTTGATAATGAATATGGAAGAAGTGCAACAGCATTAATATATAATAACAATCTGAAAAACTGGAATGTAACTATTGATGATGTGTATAAAGCTGCTTTGAAGAATACACCGGATCTGCTTCACAGTAAGATTAGTTCAATGGCCGCACTTTTTGAAAAATGTGGTGTTAATGTGGATGGAGAGGAAGTTGATTTAAAAGATTATGTTCCGTCTGATATGTATGTGCTTACGAATGAAAGCAAACTGAATGGTGCAGCCTGCATATTATATGAGAATGTATTGTATGATTTTGCACAGAAGCTGGGAGCAGATCTGTATATACTGCCTTCATCAGTGCATGAGGTTATACTTCTTCCTAAGCTTTCGGTGTTTGAGAAAGATGAACTTGTTAATATGGTAAAGGAAGTTAATACAGAAGGGGTTGCAGCAGATGAAGTCCTTTCTGATCATGTGTATGAATATAATAGAACAGAAAGATTGATAACTATGTAGGGACAGAATAATACAAGAATGTACATGATGGGATTCGAACCCACGATCTTCCGCTCCGGAGGCGAACGCTTTATCCAGCTAAGCTACATGTACACAACATATAATAATTTATATGCTTATATACTATACATTATTAAATTAAAACCCGCAACAATTGAATTAATTTTTTTCTTTTGTTAGAATTAATACATCTGTATATTGATTTGAACTTATCAGCAATGAAGATAAGAATTGGAGGAAACATGTCAGAGCGTATTAATAAATATCTCAGTGCCCATGGAGTCTGTTCAAGACGTGAAGCTGACAGAATGATACAGGAAGGACGTATCACAATTGATGGTAGAATTGCAGTTATGGGAGAGATGGTAGAAGACAATACAATTATATGTGTTGATGGCAGGAAAGTTGACAACACCACACCACCACAGGTAGTCATAGCTTTTAATAAACCTGTAGGAATTGTATGTACAACAACTGATAAACAGGGAAAGAATAACATAGTAGATTTTATTGGATATAAGGAACGCATATATCCTGTGGGCAGATTAGATAAAGAGTCTGATGGCCTTATACTGCTTACTAATGATGGCGACATGATGGACAGGCTGCTTCGTTCCGTTAATGGTCATGAGAAGGAATATATCGTATCAGTTAATAAACCAATTAATAAAGAATTTATAAAGAGAATGTCAGGGGGAATATATCTTAAGGAACTCGACAGAACTACAAGAAAATGTGTTGTGGAAAAGATATCAGACAAGACATTCAGAATAATTCTTACACAGGGGCTTAACAGACAGATAAGAAGAATGTGTGCGGAATGTGGATATAGTGTAACTAAACTGACAAGAATAAGGATTATGAATGTGGAATTAGGGAATTTAAAGACTGGTGAGTACAGGGAACTTGACGGTAAAGAGCTTAATACACTTTATGAGCAGATATATAAGCAGATAGAAACAGTCAATATACAGGCTGATAATTAAGGAGCGGATTATGGATTTATTACAGGAATATTCAGAACTTATGAAGACGATAGATTATCATATGGATAGATATTACAATCAGGACGAGCCGGAGATAAGCGATTATGAGTATGATAAGCTTATGATAAGGCTTAAAGAGATTGAGAAAGAACATCCGGAATGGGTGACATCTGATTCACCTTCACAGAAGATTGGTGGCACTGTAAAAAGAGAAGCCGGGGTTAAGGTCACACATAATGTACCTATGCTGTCTATTGAAGATGTGTTTTCAGAAGATGCAGTGTGTGCATGGATTGATAAGGTTCATGCCATCCATCCTGACTGCACATTTTCAGTAGAGACAAAAATTGACGGTTTAAGCATGAGCTTAAGATATGTAAAAGAAGCAGATGGGAAGCTGCATTTGCAGTTGGCAGAGACAAGAGGAGATGGTCTTATTGGTGAGGATGTGACAGCTAATGCAAGGGTAGTGGGGGATGTGTTACAGGTTATTGACCTTCCTTATGATTCCCTAGAACTTCGTGGCGAAGTGTATATGAGCCATGAAGATTTTGAAAAATATAATGAAGAACAGGAAAGACTTGAGAAAAAAACAGCTGCTAATCCCAGAAATCTTGCGGCCGGAACATTAAGACAGCTTGATACTTCAATTACGAAGAAGCGAGGTCTTAAGATGTTTATCTTTAATGTACAGGACGGACCTGATGAGATTATGGAAAGCCACGGCAGGGGAATGGATATATTAAAGGCAGCAGGTGTACCGGTTGTATATCATAAGATATGTAAGACTAAGGAAGAGGTTGTCAGAGCAATTGACGAGATAGGAAGAATGAGAGAAGAACTTCCATATGACATTGACGGTGCTGTTGTAAAGATTGACCATATCGCATTCAGACAGGAGTTCCCTGCAGGAAGTAAGTATTCAAGCGGTCATATTGCATATAAATATCCACCGGAAGAAAAGGTTATTGTTATGGATGATATTCTTGTAGATGTGGGAAGAACAGGAAAACTTACATTTACAGGGATATTCCATGATCCGGAAACCGGAAAGCCTGCAAGGCTTTGTGGTACAAGTGTATCAAGAGCGACTCTTCATAACCAGGATTATATTACACAGATGAATGTAGGTATTGGTGGGGAATATAAGCTGTTTAAGAGTGGAGAGATTATTCCTAAGCTTAATGGATGTGTAAAGGCACCTGAGCATGTGTTTGAAGCACCAAAGGTATGTCCTGTATGTGGTGAACCTCTTGTACGAGAAGAGGACACAGCAGATATAAGATGTGTTAATCCGTCATGTGCAGCACAGTTGTCAAGAACAGTTGCATATTTTACATCTCTTGACTGCATGAATATCATGGGACTTGGTGAAACTCTTGTTGATGCCCTTATAAAAGAAGGATATATACACAATTATGCTGATATATATACATTGAAAGAACACCGAGATGAACTTATTGAGAAGGGAATCATAGGAAAAGAGAAGAATACTGATAAGTTGCTTGCAGCTATTGAGAAGTCTAAACAGAATACACCAGACAGACTGCTTACTGCACTTGGAATAAGAAATGTCGGCAAGAATACAGCCAAGCAGATTATGAATTATTATGATAATCTTATGGCACTTGCTGATGCAGGTGAAGAAGAATTGCAGAATATTCCTGATATAGGCACAACTACAGCCAAATGTATATATGACTTTTTCCATGATGAAGCTAATATTGAATTAATAGAAAGGTTAAGACAATCAGGGCTTAATATGCAGATGCCAGAGAAAAAAGAAATATCAGATAAGCTTGCAGGAAAGACGATTGTTGTAACAGGAAGCTTTGATAATTATAGCCGTAAGGATATGGAAGAACTGATTGTTTCTAATGGAGGCAAAGCAACAGGAAGTGTCAGCAAAAAGACTGATTATCTTGTTGCAGGAGAGGCAGCAGGCTCTAAGCTTGATAAGGCTAATTCACTGGGGGTTAAGGTGCTTACGATTGATGAATTTATGGAAATGATAAAGTAAAATAATTTTTTGTTCAGTTATTAAAGGTGATATGATATAATCAGACAACAATGATAACAGAAAGAAGGAACAATAATGCCAATTAAGATTCAGAGTGATTTACCAGCTAAAGCAGAATTGGAAGAAGAGAATATATTCGTCATGGACGAAAACAGAGCTATTTCACAGAATATAAGACCTTTGGAGATAATAGTTCTTAATCTTATGCCTATAAAGCAGGACACAGAATTACAGCTTTTAAGAGGGTTATCTAATACACCTTTACAGATAGATGTTACATTTTTACAGATGTCATCACATGTTTCAAAGAATACATCAGCTTCACATATTAAGAAGTTTTATCAGACTTTTGAAGAGATTAAGAACAATAATTATGATGGAATGATTATTACAGGTGCACCTGTTGAGAAGCTTGAATTTGAAGAGGTTAATTACTGGGATGAACTTATAACAGTAATGGAGTGGTCTAAGAAGCATGTTACATCAACAATTCATATATGCTGGGGTGCGCAGGCAGGATTGTATTACCATTATGGTATTAAGAAGGAATTACTTCCGAAGAAGCTGTCAGGTGTGTACAAGCACAGGGTTATGAATAGAAAAGAGCCTTTAGTAAGAGGCTTTGATGATGTATTCATGGCACCACATTCAAGATATACACAGGCAAGCAGACAGCAGATTCTTGACAATCCAAGACTTAAAGTACTTGCAGATTCAGATGAGGCAGGAATATATATTGTTCTTGGCGATGGCGGGAATGAGATTTTTGTTATGGGACACCCTGAATATGACAGATTAACTCTTGATCAGGAATATAAGCGTGATATTGACAAAGGAATTGAGCCTGACCTTCCGGTAAATTATTATCCTGATGACGACTGCAACAGAAAACCATTGCTCTCATGGAGAAGCCACGCCAACAATCTCTATACTAACTGGTTGAATTATTATGTATACCAGATAACTCCTTATGACCTTAATGAAAGTTATGATAATTACTGTATTTAAGGGAGTTTGCAGCTTGTTTACTGGGATTCCTGTGAATGGGTAAATTGTCAATATCGTGGCATAAGCTGGCATAATTTGGCGTATGTTGGTGTGATGGTGGGTTTGAGTTGGTGTTTTTTAAAAATGTAATTGGTGTTTTTATTTTACAAAAAATAACACAAATAAAGACTTTCATTGATACAACTTAATATTAAGACATATAAATAAGTCCATGTACTTGTATTTTACAGGTATGTGGGCTTATTTTAGTGCCTTAAAATGTGTAGACGATAAAATACTCATATAAAGCATAAAAAGTCAAATTTGAGCCATATACACATTTTAAAGCCGTATATAGAAGGCTAATTTGAAATGGTGATTTCATGGTATTAATTAAAGGAGGACAAATGAAACAGAAGATTATAAAACCAGGAGTTGTAAGAAGAATTGCTGAGAAGATTGCAGATGAAGGAATAAACATACCAAAGGAAACAGTTGATATATGTTTGACAGCCTTCTTAGACACTGTAGCAGATATTTTGTCTGAAGGTGATTCGGTTGTATTGAAAGGATATATGAACATATATCCAAAACAGTATAAGGCTAAAGAAGTTAAAAATGTTGCGGATCAGTCAAGGGTTTATATTCCAGCACATTATAAAGCAAGAATTAAGACAGGTACTAAGTTAAATGCAGCTTGTAAGGATTTGAAAGGAGAAATGTAATGGAACGAATAACCAGAGACAAACTTGTAAAGAAAGTTGCAGATAATTTACAAGATAAGAGTATTAATTTTAGTATTCCTTATCATGGTAAATATAAGAAAAAATATTCACAGCAGATAATTGAAACAGTATTAACAGAACTGTTAAATACAACAATAGCAGAACTTGAAAAAGGGAATGCAGTTGTAATAAGAGAGTATTTTTCAATTAAACCAGTATGGCGAGATTCTAAAAATGCTAGGAATGTTGCTACAGGAGAGAAGGTTGTTATTCCTGCAAGGTATCAGTTAAAGGTAAAAGCAGCAAGGTTTTTGAAAGAGGCTTGTGAGCGTTTTAATAATGAGATTTTAAGTAAAGAAAAATAATCGGCAGACATACACTGATTCAAAATAAATGTATGGATATTTCCTAACAGGCAGGAAGTAAAAGAAAGACTGTATCAGAGTTCAAGAATATCTATAGTGCAATTCAGCACACTTTCCAATATGAAAAATTGAATATTAGGTCTGCTGCCAGATGGTAGCTTATTAAGGTGTGTTTTGATTATGTGCTTTCTTGACCTCTGATTTATTAATAAGGAGGATTATGATTAATGATAATAAAGAGACAAAAATATGTAAGAGATGTGGGAGAGAACTTCCATTAGATAAATTTGGAATTAATAATGGGTATATAAGAAGTTTCTGTAAAGATTGCAATAATAAATATCATAGGGAGTATCGTCATGCCAAAAGAATGCAGGCTAATATAGAAATGTATAATACAGATATTTCTATGCAAATACAGCGTAAATATAAACATATCAATTCATCAAGAATATTAACTAAAGCGGTATCAGGAATAAATTATATAGCCAGAGGTGAAAAGTTTGTCAGCTTATTTGACTATAAGAATGCATGGATATCATCTTATGGCAGAATTATTATAAAGGATAATGAAGGATATAAGCTGTTAAAGGGATCATATTCAAGAAAAGATAAAGAATTATATTATATTCTTGACAAGAATGTGTATTTCAAGACTAAGAAAAAATGGGGATATAAGAAAGTAAAGGTAAAAGCTAGTGACCTTGTTATTCAGACATTTATTGTTAATTATGATATGCAGAATAATACTATGGTATGGCATACTGGTAATAATATAAAAGATAACTATTATAAGCATTTATATCCAGTAACTGAATTACAGTATGAGGCTATAAAGAAAATGTATGATAACACAGGGACAGTATCAGAAGAACAAATAATTTGTATAGTCAATTCTGTGGAGTATAAATATAAAGGTTGGAATCCACAGTGCTTTAAAAGAACTTATGAGGGTAAAGGATATCTTGGTACAAATAATGTGGATTGTAAATCGCCAGAATTTTATAGATGGACGAATATGGTACAAAGATGTTATAATAAGAAAATTCACAAATGTAAACCATATTACAAAGATAAGAGTGTATGTGAAGAGTGGCTGAATTTTGCTAACTTTAGAATATGGTATAGGGAACACATTATAGAAGGTGCAAAGGTTGACTTGGATAAGGACATATTGTGTCAGGGGAACAAAGTATATAGTCCTGAGACATGTGTTTTTGTGGAACATTATATAAATACTGTGTTTGAAGATAGGAGTACTAAAAGAAGGATAGTTGAGAATAAGGAAAAACAGTATGAAACATACATGACAGTTCTTAATAAAAATATATCATTTGGTACATTTAATACTAAAGAAGAAGCTGAAAAGGGTTATGTTACAGGTAAGAAAAATTACATATTGAAACTGGCTGATAGTTGTAAGGGTAAGGTGCAGGATTGCTTATACAATGCTATGGTAAATTGGAATGTAGAGTTGAGAAATTAAAGTGATAGGACATATTGAGTGTAAACTTGATGTGTCCTATTTTTTTACGATTTTTGTGGGTATATAACATTGTGTGTTAGGTACTTAAATTGCTATCGTTTAAATGTACCCCTCTCTTTAGCATAGAGTGGTGGATAAAAAAAGAAGTTGCTAGTTCCGACATACTAGCAACCCCTTTTGTTTATATCTGCATTATGAAAAAAGAAATAAATCAACATTATATATATTATTAAATGAATAAATGCAATAGTAATATGAAAATTGTTATCGTATAGCATATCGTGTTGTACAAAGAATGGGAGTGTAAGTCCGAAAAATAGGAGATGTGTTTTGAACATCGATATCGAATATGAGCAAAATATGCAGAGATTTAATATGGGTTGAAGTATCGGAGTAAGAAATGAGGGTCATATTTTATGTTGGAATATATTATGATTTTGCTAATATATGAGAAATAATGAGATTTGCCAGTAAAATAGGGCATAATAAGAGATTTTTATAAAAATAATGTTATCGTGATGTATATTACTTTGACATTTAAACTAATTAAGCTTTATATCATAATCTGTTGCCAGTTTATAATGTCTGGTCTGAATCTGTAGTGCATAATAAGCACTTTCAAAATAAAAAGGACTACTTTTCAGCAGTCCCATCAATCTTTATCAAGTGTTCTTTCAATACCATATTTATATACTGACTGAATGACCTATCATCACTCTCAGCCAGTTGTTTGATTCTTTCAATGACATCTTCATCAAGGGTAATACTTACTTTGTTTTTTAATGGTTTCATTCAATCACCTACCTTATGATTAATATACCATTATGTGCTACTAATTATTGATAAGTAGGATAAAGTGCGATAAAGTAGTATTAACTAATAAAGAAGTCGTGTACAAAAGAAAGAGGTGAGAATAATTAAGGCTAGAACTGAATGCAGATATTCTACGGACTTATTGCGTTCAAAATGATAATTTTTACAAAGAGGGAGTGATTGAAAAATGAAAAAAAAGAGTATCGCAATTATATTAGCATTTTGCTGTTGCGTATCCGTACTTGGTTGTACAAATGGACGTAACAATTCTGTAGAAGAAACAAAGGAAAGTAAAGTCGATATTAGCGATTTTAATGTTGTTGAAGAAGGTAATAATATGTTACCAGAGAATTATGCAGACTATATAAATAAGTGTGCCAACTATTATTACAACTATGTTGATGTTGGAGATTATTCGAGCGTTACTTACTCTATAAGAAAAAATGCTTCAGATACAGACGAAAGTTATAATGAGAGAAAACAAGATGCTATATACGAAGTTATAAGTAATAATAGTAATGTTAAAACATATCCAAAGGATATATACGACAGCTTGATTTCAACATTAGGTGATAATATAAAAAAAGAGTATGAGTAATATAAGGAAGAAGATCAGTCGTTTGGTGATTATTTGTATGATGAATATGGATATAAAACTATTGATGAGTTTGACAAATGGAGTGAAGAATATACACAAAATTATTTAAAACAGATGATGATAGTTTATATTATTGCTTATGAAAATAAAATTACTGTTAGTTCCGAAGATATAATAAATAAGGGGAATGAACAAGCTGAATTATATGATTATAATGGGTATGAAGATATTGTGACTCAATTTGGAAATGAAATGAATACTGAGTTAGGATATGCGGTTTTATATACGAAAGTAATGGATTTTTTGGTCAGTATTTCAAAAAGTGAGTAATTAAGGATACATGAGGAGGAAAGAATTATGGCTATGATAAATTGTCCTAAATGTAATGAATCTATATCAAGTAAAGCAAAGGTGTGTCCATATTGTAACAGTAAATTAAGAAATGGTAAAAAGAAAGCAATTATTATAATAAGTGTTATCATAGTGATTTTAATTGCTATGGCAGTGATATTTAAAATCCAATATGATAAGAAAAAAGAACGTGAGGCTAAAGAAGCAAGAGAAAAGTATGTAACGGAATACAATATGTGTGTAGATAATTTTAATTCAATCTGGAGAAGAGCGGAAAATGCATTGAATACAAGTGATTATCTTGTAGCTCTTACAAATGATGTATGGTATGGTGCAATTTTCCAAAAAGGAACAACAGATAACATAAAATACATATACAAGGATCAGGTTGTACAAACATATCAACAAGCAATACAAAATATGTATGCGGATGCATCTGTTAAGGCGGATATAAGTTCTATAAAACAAATTCAATCAGATATAGAGCAGTTATATAAAGACACAGAAAATGCACCAGATGAATTAAAAGAAGTTCGTTCTGCTGCCAGTGATTTTATTACAGCTTTTAATGATAGAATGAATTTTTCAACAGAGGCATCTGGTTCGTTATCATCATATGCAACGACTTATGCAAATAAGAAATCTACATATAATAGCAAATTAAGTACATTTAAAAATAAAATTCCTGATAGGTTGGAGGAATAATTATGAAGAAATTCAGATGTGTTAAATGTGGATATGAGATGCGAAAAAATTTGAAATTTTGTCCTGAATGTGGTCAGAAAATTGAAGAAATTGATAAAATGGATGAATTATACACTGATGATAAGGAAAATAAAGCAGAAAAGACATATAAATTTTCAGCTATGTTAAAAAGGATTAACATAAAATTTGTTATAATTGGTGGAATTGTACTTATAGCTGCCATTGTATTTATATGTGTATTTAATAATAATTATAATAAATTTATTCGTAACTATAACGCAGGGAAAACGGATGTAATAAAAGAAAGTTATGATAAATATGATGATAAAGATATTGAAAAAATTTATAAATATTTATCAGCTGAAGTACATTCTATACGAGATGATTATTATAATGATAAAATATCATATGAAGATGCGCAAAATGAGTTAAAAAAGATTATTGATAGTTGTAAAAGTGGAAAAACACTTCCTGATTATGCGACATGCAAATCAGATATAGAAAAAATACATAATACTCGAAATGCGTTTCAAAAGGCACAAGAATATTATAATAATGGCAAATATGAAAATGCATACGATTCATATAAAAAGGTTGAATCTATAGACGATAAATTATATGAAAATGCTCAAAGTAAAATGGAAGAGTTAAAAAGTATATTAGCAGAACAATATTATAATAGTGCTAAAGATAAATATGAAGGACAAGCATATTCAACTGCATTAACAGATATAAATAAAGCAATATCTTATAATTCTGATGAAAAGTATCAAGAATTAAAGGAAAAGTGTCAACAAGGAGAAAGTGAAGCTAAGGCAGCAAAAGCTGAAGAAGATAGACAGAAGAAACTTTTGACACCTGGGAAAGAGATAAATACTTCTAGATTTAATATAGAATATGTGGGGGCAGAATTTACGTCAAAAATTCTTCCAGAAAGGACATCAAGTGCTTATTCTTATTGGAATTGTCCAAATGATTCAATATATGTTGATTTGAAATTTTATGTAACTAATACAAGTGATTATAGTGCTAATATAGATTTTGTGAAAAATTTTAGTGCTTCGTATGGAACAAAAAAATACTCTGGAAGCTCGGAAGGATACTGTGAGTTAGGCTCAAATAGCTTAGATACAATATTTTCTTCAACTAATATAACACCGTTAAAGAAAGTGGCATATCATATAGCTGTTAAATTACCATATGAGGTAATTAATACAAATGATAGTATAACTATAACATTTAAGATAGACGGAGAAGAACAATTATTAGAATTTAGATAGCATAAAAGAGGAAATGATATGAAAAGAAAATATGTAATAATTACTGTTCTGTTTATTTTTACAGCATGTTTTTTATAGGATGCACTAACAAAAATAATATGTCGGAAATTGCTTCTAATAATCAGAAAAGTTTGAATGATATTTTAATTGGTACATGGATTACTACATCAGGAACAGCGGATTCAACAGCAAGAATTTATAAATTTTATGAAAGTGGAATTATGGATTCTTATATTGGTAGCTTAAAAGATGAACCTTTAACAGGTAGTTATGAACTTGATAATGATAAAATATATATGAGCTATTTTGAAAGGTCAAATCCTAAAGAAAATGATAAGACACCATTTACAGTAGTGTCTTATGATGAAAATGAGATTATAGTTACAGCAATGGGAAAAACTATTACATGGAAAAGATATGAATGATTATTTGTGGATTTTAAAATGAAAATTTTTTAAGTCACTGTGTGAAACAACCAACTACAGGGCTGCGGAGAAAAACAACATAACATTTTAGTTTTTGCCACCCCCTAACCTTCGGATGGCTAAAATATCAAGGTTTCGTGTGAATAGAACTACTATAGCCATTCAGAGCATAACGGCATGATTTAACGATGTAAACATACCCTATAGACCAGGGCAGTACACAACAACAGAATATTACATAAAAATAAAGGGTATAACCGTTTGTGGTTATACCCTTTATTAATATGTATCTGATATATTATCTAATGACTTCTAAACAACTGCCATCATCTAAAAAAATGAAAGTCCCTTCAATTCCTAAGTCACGCCCAAAAGCTTCATAGTCAAAATACCTTGCTACTGTATCAGGTACATTGTTCAAATACCCACATTCTTCTACAACCTGATAAGCAATATCTGTCATACTGTCACAATCTGAATAAATTCTATAATCGCCACTGTTTACCTTGTCTATAGCTTCATTTAATGCATAGCCACATTCTGACATTAAAGCCTTTACAATCTTGCTTTCTTCTTCGTCCAGTTCTTCAATCCGTTCTGCTATGCCGTTCAGTGTGTCGATATTCTCATACTCTCCGACTTCGTAAAAGTCACATTCATAGTCAGTTATAAAATATTCTTCATATTCTTCATTAATCCCGATTCTTTCAAATACCTTTTGAAGTTCTTCATTGCTCACTGGTAATTCTACCCACTCACCAATTAACTGACCTTCGTTGTATTTCCCCAAGTTTGTTAAATAAATATTCATCATAATAATGACCTCCTTAAAAATTAATAATGTTTTGTTGTTGATACTATAATACACGATAAAGTGTACTTTGTTCAAGAGTAAAAGTACACGAATAAATGGATATAAATTGTGCAAGTTAACGAATAAGTGTATAAAGTGTACAAAAGAAGAGTAAACTAAATCGTGTATTATTATGAAAATTGTCAATAGACATAGTACACGAATAAATGTACAATACGGTTACAAGGTAAGCAATTACCACAACAAAACATTTTCATTAATAAGGAGGTAGTCGTTATGTGTACGATTAACAACAAAGCAGAACTTGAAAGAAAGATTGAAGAGTTAAGAAAGTATAAGGCTATGGCAGAAGAAGCCACTAGCATTGAAAAAGCCTTAGAGCATGAGATTTCTTCATATATGGAAGATAACAATTTAACAGAAGAGTACACAGATTCAGCAAAAATCAGTTACAAAGAGCAGGAAAGAAAAACACTTGATAAGAAGAGACTTGAGGAAGATTTGGGAGATTTAACAGAATATGAAAAGGTTACAAGATTCAAGGTTTTAAGAATTAAATAATCATCAAGGGCAAGGGCGGAGCAATCCGCCTGAACCCTGAATATTAAAGGAGCGTGACAAGATATGAAATTATATATCACATATGAAGAACCATTTGCAAACCGTAAATTCAACTCAAATCAGATTAAAGAAGTTTATAGAGATATGGCAGACAAAGCCGAGTATCCAAGTTTTGATATATGGCTTGCGGATATGCTCAAAAGTGGAATTTTTACAGAATTCATTATTCAGGAGGATTAAGTTATGAACGCTAACAACAAGAATTATTCAATAAGACCTTTAACAGAAGAGGAGAGGTTATTCTCAGAGCAACATCACAATTTGATATATCGTTATATGAGGATTCATGAATTGAATCCAGAAGAATGGTACGACATTTTAATTATTCCTTATCTGAATGCAGTTAAGAAATACCATGAATATGAAAGATTACATAGTCTTAAATTTGAACAGGTATTCTTTAGAACGCTTGACAATGCAAGAAGTAATTACTTTCGTGATATTAATAGAGAAAAGCATTGCCCTAAAGGTGGATTATTCAGCTATGATTCATTGCTTGATGATGGTTATGAGGAAATGAATTTTGAAAATTACTTGATTGATCCATATACAAATGTTGAAAAACAGGTGGTTTTAAAAGAACTATACAAAGAGTTTTACAACAAATGTACAGAGCGTGAAGCATGGATGAATGATATCAAAAAAACTGAATTAGATATGTTACTGGAAGGCTGTACATTAAAGCAGATTTTAAGAACAACATTAAAGATGTACGGAGGTTGTAATGATGATGGCTTATATACTTGGGCTTTAGAAGAAGATATTAAGAAATTTAGAAAAATCTTCAAAGAGATTTTCGGTATCTAATAAATAATTGAGGTGGTGTGTCAGAAATGGCACACTTGCCATAAATGGAAAGAAGGTTATCACATGGAAAATAAAGAACGGCTTAAGCCTTTAACAATGGAACAGCGGAAATTTGCTGAAGATAATTATAGATTGATTATGGAATTTTTGAAGAAGTCAAAACTTGATTCAGAAGAATACTTTGATGTTGCGGTATTTGGTTATCTATTATCAGTGGAAATATATCTGAATGATATTGATTTACAGCGGAAATGCAAATTCGAAGCAGTTTCATATATGTACATGAGAAGAGAAATGTATTTATATTTCAGGACACAGAAGAGAAATTCAGCTATCGGAAATAATACAAGTCTAGATATTGTGGAAACAAATGTTGCTGATTCTTCACCAATGGAAAGTATCACATCCCTTGAATATATGGAAATGATAAAGCAGATTCAAGGCAGATTAACAGAAGAACAATGGAAAATATTTTCAGATAAAGCAAAAGGGTATTCATTAAGGGAAATAAGCGAAAATCATGGAATCGGTGGAAAACGGATATATAAGCAGTTTGGAAAAATAAAGCAGATTGTAGCGGAAATAATGGAAATATAAGGAAGGATGGAAAGGAATATGTTTGATTTTAGAATAATTAATACAGCAGATGGAAACCAGATTATTGATAGGCAACTTAAGACACCATACAGCAGCTTGACACCTGTACAAATGCTTGAATATGCGGAAATGGAAGACCGGTTGGCATATATGGACAGATTGGAAAAGAAGGCAAGACAGAAAGCGGAACATATACGGAAACTTGCAAAGAATCCATTGTATAAAATGGCTTGTATAGTTGGTTTGGTATAAGGATAAGGGTGATAAGTAATGTACAAAAATTATGTCTATTTTAACAAAGAAAAGTCTATTGAAAAATACGAGCAGAAAATGTTTGGTAATAGTATTTTTTCAAACATGATAAAAGTAAATAAAGGGAAAAATGAAGAGATATATAAAAACAATGAGATTTTAATATGCATAAGTAAGAGAATTGTTAGTTTTTTAATTTATGATGAATACAATATAAAAATGATAAAAGCAGTAGAAACATTGAATAAATAAGGAATATGGGACAGCTTGAAATATGGCTGTCCTCAATGGAAGAGAGGTTGATATTATGGCTTATGTACTTACAAATGGAAATTATTATATAAGAATAACGGAAAATGGCGGAGTAGCAAAGACAAAAGATGTAAATGAAGCACAAATATATTTGACTATGGAAAAAGCAAAAGAAAGATTAGAGAAAGCCCCAAGTAAAACAAAAGGATATTACATATTAGATATAGTAACCAACGAGAAATATAAGTTAAATAGGAGCAGGAGAAGAATTAGATTTTCTGAAGAAGCAAGAAAATTGATATACAATACAGCAAATGGAAGATGTATTTTATGTGGTAGAAAAATAACCTATGATAATATGACACTGGATCATATTGTTCCACTTGTTATGAATGGCGCAGATGATATAAGTAATCTTCAGTGTACCTGCAAAGCATGTAATGAATTTAAGGGTTCAATTCTTCCCGATGATTTTATGGAACGCATAACGGAGATATTTATTTATCAGACAGGTATAAAACAAGGTAACAGGCTGTTATGGAAAATAACTCATAGATTGTTGAATCGGTTGATATAAATTGAATTATGAATTAAATGCAATAATAATATTAATGTGATATACTATAATTAATCAATAGAATAGTTGGTTAATATAGGGAAAGTGAGGAAATAATGTTGGCACTTAAAGAAACATTTAAGGCTATTTCAGGAAACAAAAAGGTTACACAGCTAGAGATGGCAGCAGCACTAGGAATAAGTAAACAAAATTTTAGTAATAAGGTACAACGAAATACTTTCTCACCAGATGAATTAGTAAAGATAGCTGATATGTTAGGTATGGAATTAGCTTTTATTGATAAAAATACAGAATTTAATGGTGAAAAGTATGTTATAGAACAGAATAAGGAAAACGAGGGCATATAAAGAAACAACGATTTCTTGCAAAGATTTAAAGGAGGTATGACTTATGACAGCAACTAGAAGAGAAGCTATTGAATTATTGGAAAGAGTACCAGAAGATAAGCTGACTTATGTTGTTCAGATTTTAAGTGGTATTGATGGTTTGATAAGTATATCAGACAGACGAACAAAGAAAATTGATTTAGACCAGTTTGTTATGCCTACAACAGAGCGTGGCAAAAATGCAGATGAATATATAAGGGAGATGAGAGATAATGACAGACTTTAAAAGAGTGTTTGTTGATACAGCACCTATTATATACTATCTTGAAAACAGTCCTTTATATTCAGAGGTTATAAAGAGATTTTTTACAATGTGTATAGAAAAGAATATACAGGTTGTTACTTCTGCAATAACAGTAGAAGAGTATCTGGTATATCCGTATTTAAGTGGTAAAATGGATTTTGTAGATAATTTCAAACGCTTTTTAGATTATATGAATGTTGAAATTATAGATATAAATTCAGATATTGCAGAACAGGCATCTAAACTTAGAGGACAGTATAAGGGATTTAAAGCAATGGACGCATTGCAAGTTTCATCAGCGATTGCGTCCAGATGTGATATGTTTTTCACTAATGATAAGCAGTTAAGACAGGAAAAAGAAATCCCATGTATGACAATGGATGATATACAATAAAACTAAGCACCAACGGAAAGATTAATTTACTTTCTGAAGGTGCTTTTATTATATCTGCTGCCGACTATGTATATTATTGACAGCTTTTTCAAGTTCTATAGTCTGCCACTTACTGCGGATAATTTGATGTTGTAATTGAGCAATGCGTTTATCTGTATAATGTTCCATCCAGGTTATAAGACAAGTAGGAATTATTTTCTCAGGCATTTTCTGAAATAGATTAAACAAAGAATCTTCAAGTCTATTAAAAATCTTATGTAATAAATCTTTGAAGCGGTTCTGCTTCTTAATCTCAATGTAAATAAGTATCAACTCCCTTCTTATATATTATAAGGTAGAAACAGTATATAAACAAGAAATCATATGCAATTAAATAATCAAAATTTTGCTAATTGAGGGGAAATTTTGTCTGAAAAATGTGTATTAGTATATGTAAGGCAAAATTAATGACACGGAGGTAATAACTTATGAATCAGGATGCAATAAAACTTGCATATGACAATGGGTTTAAAGCTGGTATTCAATTTATGATGGATAAGATTGAACGACAGTATGAAGCTGGGAAGCCGATTCTTGCAAATGATAATTTATATTGGCTAAAAGGGGCAAAGGAAAACTTAAGGGATATTATGGATGATATTGAAGCGGAATATAATGCGGAGATGGCAGCAGATAAAAGAGAGGATGGGAAAGTTGAAAATGATTGATGGAGCAACTAAAGATGATATATCAAGATGGAATTATCATTATAACGAATATGAAAAATACAAGAAGTACAGAACAAAACTAAAGATTTTCACATATGGATTTTATATAGGAATGACATTATGGATGTGTGGGATGGTTACATCTATGATAGTTGAGAATTTGGTGGTCAAAATTCTTTTGATATTTATACCATTAGCAATTTATCATTTCTTTACAATAGGTAAGGGGATAATCGAAGATAAGATCAAGAAAGGAAGATATTAAGATTATGGAACAGCCAAAATACAGATTTGAAGATTTACATTTACAGAGTGATAAGGACTACACCGATATAAATGATACTGTTGTAGGATTTTTAATTGATAAGGATGTTATTGTACCTTTTAATATTCAGAGAACACTAGAGGATATAGTCAACAATATGTTAGCTGGACATTTTGTGGAAACACAACAGGTATTATATCTGTCTGATTTTAAAGTATCAATGAGTATGGAAATGAACACACGAACAAATAAAATAGTTATTAGTACATACATATTCGATGCAGATAATTTAAACTTACATACTGAGATTGATACAGACACATTACACGATTATAGAAGCATAAAGAAATATTTCTTTAATGAATTAGGTTGCATTGTATTAGGTAGAATTAGTCAGTTACAAAAGGCAGCAGGTATAAAAGGCTTGTTTGCATTATTATAATATAGAAATAACATGGATGTTTAGGAAATAACCAGGTAGATAAATTCAGTAAAATATGTTATATTAATTCGGTATTAAGAGCGTAATGAACTCTTGATATACATATTATATAAGGTTTTCCTTATTAATTATATGTTTTGTTGTGGAGTCGTGGCTGTAATGGTCACGGCTTTTTTAGTATGAATGTATTGAGTTTGATAGGGTGTATTGTTTCAAGAATGTTTTATGTAAGAATGCAGTAAATATTAGTGTTTTTGGAGATTAGGAAAGTTGATTTACAGTGAAGTGATAGTAGGAATATTGCGGTTCGATGTTTAGTTCGTAGTGTTTTAAGAGAAAATGAGTGAATGTTATATATTAACATACTAGAATGATGTGTTAATATGATAAAAACCAATATTGAAATTTGATAAGAAAATTAAGGCTTTTGAGATATTAAAGAAATATAAGCAAAGCATGTTCGGAATAAAAAACATGTTTGGTGTGATGAGATAAATATAATATTCGTCAGCGTAGTATTGGTAATCCTAATCCTGTAAAACTTGGCAGATGTATTAAAGAACTTGAAAGAATTTATGGAGTTAGAGAAGGTTCTGCTAACCAAAAAGGAAATAATAGAATTGGTGAACCGAAAGTTTCGGATGACCAATTAACTCAGTCAGATATTGCAGAAATGATTGGAATTTCTGTAGATACTCTTAATAACTACAAAAAACTCATTTATTAGGTTGTCAGCAACCTTGACAAATAGTGATTCTATCTTTATAATCAAGGTTATAAATAACCTATTATAAGGAGAGATACCATTATGAATTTTAGAGAAGAAATTCAAAATATGTTACGATTAACGGAGAAAATGACACCAATAGAATCTAATAGAATAATATTTGCAATATCAACAATAGGATTATTAATCGGAAAAGAAAATTTATTAGAAATTTCACATAATACAGTAATAGATTTAGAGGAGTTTTCGCGTAAAGCATATTCATATATAGATGATAAACAAGGAAAAGAAGTCTTAAGTATAGCATTATCTTTTCTTCCTCATAAAATAGAAACTTTTATGTTTGTAAATGTAATTGAAATTATTACAAAATTTGATTTGAAACATATTGTATTAGATTTAGGGATAAATTCTGATTCTTCCGTTAGAAATGAAGTTTTCTCAATATCATCTATAGAATGGATAAATTCACTTGTATCTGAAATATTCAAAACACATGGTGGACATAGTATCTATAATTGTGATTGTGGAACTGCTGATTTTATATTGCATATGTTCAATAATAATCATATAGAAAAAGCAAGGGGGATGGTTATTTCCCAGCAAGATTATTATGTGGCTTTAATAAGAAAATACTTTTTAAATCAAGACTTGGAAATTGTAAATACAAATACATTTTTTGCACCAAAATTAAAAGATAAGGTTGATATGATTTATTGCTCGTATCCATTAATATTTAAATATGAAAAAGAAGAAGTAGCTCAAATGATAGATAGCTGGAATTTTCGTTTTGAATTTAATAAAAAATATTCTGCTAATTTATTATGGATTATTAATGCCTTACAATCTATTAAAGATGATGGAATGGTAATATCATTTGTTCCTGATGGAGTATTGTTTAATGGAATAGATGAAGAAGCACGAAGGTATTTAGTATTAAATAATTATGTAGATACAATTATTTCTTTACCAATTGGAATATTGCCTTCGACTGCTGTAAAACCATCTCTTATTATCTTAAAGAAAAATAGAAATAAAAAATCAATTAAGATGATAGATGCGTCTAAAATATATACAGAGCAAAGAAGATATGTATATTTTTCACAAGAGGATATAGAAGAAATAATAAAACTATATTTGGATGATATACATTCGGATTGTGTTATTGATGTGCCAATATCGGAAATATTAGCTAATGATTCATATCTTGGAATGAATAGATATTTATCAGATACTATAGAAAATCCCATTAAATTAGAAAACGTGACAGATACAATATTTAGAGGTTATCAACTTAGTGCAAGTGAACTAGATAGACTTTCATTAAATGAAGGTGAAGAATCAATTTATAGAATTATAAATATTTCTGATATTCAAGCAGAAGGTTTTGTATCTGATGACTTACGAAAAATAAAATATGATGAAAAGAAGAAATTTGAAAAATATATAGTAGAAGATGGAGATATTATCATTACTGCAAAGAATAGTACAATTAAGTCTGCTATATATAGAGGTAATAAAATTTATAAAGATATATTGAGCGGAAATTTAATTGCTATTCGTGTTAATAAGAATATAATAAATCCTTACTATTTGAAAGCGTTTATTGATAGTAAGGTAGGGGCATTGGCATTAAGAAGTATACAGACTGGTACAAGTATTATAACAATTACGGTTAATGGATTAAAAGAAATGAAAATATCCTTATTATCAGAAGAAGATCAAGAAGCAATCGGGGAAGAATATAAAATTAATTTAGAAAACATGATCGATTTAATGGAGAAGTATAAAATTGCTGCCAGACATTCGATTCAAATATTTGATGAAGCTAGAATAAATAAATAGGTTTTTAAAAACTTTTAAAAAAGTAATTGACAACCTAGTTATAACGTGATAATATGGAGCATGTCAAAGGAAGAGAATGTATTTACATTAATTTTTCCCAAGAACATAAATACAAAAGAAAAAGGAAGCAACTATTTGGCGATAGTTACTTCCTGAAATTCATAAAGAGTATTGGCGTACTACTTTATGATATGTAATTAAATTGTACAGACTTAGCTGCACATGTAATTTAAGCAATTCACATTATAGCAGAAGAGATTGAGTAATTCAATCATCATTTTTAAGTCTTGGGTATTCACCCACAATTTCCAGTTACATTTTTGTACATAAATAATTTTTAAGGGATGTGATAACTAAAGAGAGAACAGTATAGTAGGCGATTAAAGCCTTTTATTTTTGACAATCAAATCAGAGAAAAGCAAGGTATATAAAGCTTTAGGAATATTGCATAAAAGAAGGTGAAAGTATATGGAATTAAACAGATGTGCATATACGATTCTTGGTATTCTACGCACAAAGAAGGCTACAGATAAGGTGCATGGTATAACGATATCTGAAATTTCACAATTTGAAAAGACAAGTAAATACAGTACCATTCACAAAAGAATTAAAGAAATGCAGAATCTTGGATATATTGATGAAGGTGTGAAAGTTTGTAAAGCTAAAAGCTATTTCATTACAGAATCTGGTCTTGCGTTATTACCTATTAAAAAGGAGGAAACTCACAATGTATAAAAAAGAATATTTATCACTGTATGGATTTTTATCGCTTGGACAGGCTGGCGGTAATTTAACAAAACGATTTGAGGAAGAGGGATTCCCATGTGTTGTTGCAAATAGTTCTATAGAAGATTTAGCAACAAGAAATGCAAAGAATAAACTTCATTTCAGGAATGGAACAGGATGCCATAAGAATAGGAAGATGTCTAAGGCATTATTAAAGGATAATTTGGAATTGCTTATTGATGAAGTAAGAGCAAAGATGCCATCAATAACTACATTATTTATATGTGCGTCTGCTGCCGGTGGAACTGGAAGTGGAATGCTTGCAGCAACATCAAAAATATTATCAAAACAGCTTGGAATAAATATCTGTATTGTAACAGTACTTCCTGATAAGTCAGAGAATTTTCAATCATATGCGAATACAGTAGAACTTTTTCAGGAAATAGAACATCTTGAAGGTATCGGGGCTGTTTTTATCTTAGATAATTCAAAGCACAATGACAAGATGAAGATTAATGATATTTTCTATACCCATTTAAGCGCATTTCTTGCTAATGAGAATGGCGGTAATTATGGGTGCTTGGATAGAAGTGAAATAGATAAGTTATTATCAACTCCTGGTATGGCTGTTATATCAAAGCTGGGAAAGGATAATGCAGATAAAGTTATTTCTTCTATTACAAGTAATAACATATATGCACCTATAGAGCAGGATAAGGTTGTTAGATATATAGGGATTATGACATGTGATAATCATGTTGATATGAGCCAGTTATATTCTGAAATAGGTACTCCTATTGATACATATATAGGAACTAATGCGACAGCAAATGTATGTATGGTGAGTGGATTGTCTTTACCAAGAACAAGACTTAATCAGATAAAAGAAGCTGCACAGACCAATATGGAAATCATCAAGAAGGGCATGGAAGCGTCAAAGGATAGCTTATTTGGTGATTCAGTTGGATTTTTGGGTGCATTTGATGATGAAAAGCCAGTTGAGAAGAAAAAGGAACAGTCAGGGTTAGATATTTTAAATGAATTTTTGTAAAAGTAAATCCGAGAACGGAGAAGAATATATTAAGCAATGATAAATTGCTGATAGATATATAAGATTATTTATAAGGAATGAACAGCAATATGATAGTAACGGAAGCAGAAATCAGGGAAGAAGCCATTAAAAGAATTAAGATTCTTATTGATAGGTTCAATCTTAATGAGAAAGTTCTGAAATATTTTCAGGAAGGTAAGGTGTACTACAGTTACCTTACAGCAAATGGATGCATAGGAAGTATCGACACAATATCATATGACAAATCTTATGAACAGGCAGTAAAGCAGTTTGAAGAAAAATATCCGGGCTGTATAGTCTACCATGCTATTGAAACGATTACACAACATGGAAAGTTGTTGTCACTTCTATATGTTAGCAATGATAAAGATGGGTGGGAAAATCAGAACTTAGAAAATAATTACATATTTTCTTATGTGGTTAATATGAATGATCCTGATTTATCAGAATTCGGAGATATAACAATAGGAAGATTTAGTAAAAGTGGAGCATTAATCAGGACGGATATTTGAGAGGTATTTATGATTAAGAAATGGTTAAGAGTGGATGATGATGGTAAGTTATCACATGTTTTTGAATATGAAAATGGGCAGAAGGTGCGGATACCTATAAATAAGGACGGCTCAATAAAGTGGCTGCCAGACAAAGTAAAAGAACATAAATAAATGGAGGAAATTATTATGAACAAGGATTATGGAATTATTATGGGTTACTTTAATAGAAAGAATTTTGATCGTGAGAGATTAGAAAAATCTTGTGATTTTGATAATCTGACAATGACAAAAGATATTACAAAAGATATTACAAAACTGTTAGCAGATGAAGGATATAAAAAATCTGAATCACAGAGTGCTATTAGACAGTTTGTTAGGTTTGTAAAGAGCAGAAGTGGTTCAGGTGAAATTACATGGGAGGGCTTAATTAAAGATTTAAAGAATTTAGACCTTGCAGAATCAAAGTTTAGTATTAGAGCACAGAATTTTGGGAAGGCATATTGGGAAGTGTTTTTTGATCACTTTAATATAGAAGAGTGCGAAGATGAAAATGTCAAATTAACATTTGACCATGAATATTATTACGAAACAGAGAATGAAAGAGCATGGGAAGTATTAGACAAGTATGGGATTGATGGTGATGTTCCAATGGAGAAAATACTTTCTATTATTAGTGATAAATGGTCTGATTTATCAGATGAAGAAAAAGACGAGTTGATTTCTGCATTTTCAGTACCAACAACCACTCATTATGTGGATAAATCACGAATGGTAATCTTGAAAGAGGATATTGAAAAGATTAGCAGAACAGATGCGGATTTAGTACCTCAGATGGGATTGCGTAATTATACAATTACTTTCACAAATGGAGAAAATGTCTATCTGAGATTTTAAAAACAGAGAACATATAAGTAGAGGTCAGTTTGTGGACTGTTAAAGAATCTTACAAGAATAGCTTAATTCACCTTGAATTATATAAAAATAATTATAAATGGAGGATTTAATCAATGGAAGGAACAGTAAAAAATTTTGACAAGAGTAAGGAAGCAAATTTATCTCAGGTAAAAAAGAACGAGAAAACATGCTTAATCAGCGAATATGATTCGCATTTTAAGCCAGATGAACTAGTGTATGATGATTTTATATCGAGAAGAGAGTTCATTAATCGTACAGGTGTTTATGTATCAGCATTATATTATAACATTGTGTATGATAAGTTCAAAGAATCAGGCTCATCTATAGATAAATTTGTAGAAACATTTTCAAGTAATCCTATGATTCAAGAGGTGAATTTATCAGGAACATTTAAGTATATAGTTGATGATGATACAGTGAATGGTCTTGGAACATATGATGATACACATGAACCTAACATATGGGAGATTGTTAATTCTATAGATATGGAAATGTTCCACAAATGGCTTGAATCAGGTAGAAGTATTGTTGAAATCATGAAGATATTCAAAGATTATGATAAAGATGTATCACGCATATTGGATGAGATAAAAAGTACTAGTTCTGATATAGGGGATATTGTTGAATCATATCATAAAGCTTTGACATCGTTAGATTAAAATGGAAACTTATGTATTTCTCAATTCTGTTCATTTGAAAGGAATTGAGAAATTATAAGATGTTTTATATACAAAGAAAGGACGCAGATGATATGGCAAAAGGATTAACCAGATGTAATGTATGTGGAAAGACGGTAGAACAGGTATTTGAAAATCAAATGCCTATTAGTATTCATGATCGTGTAGGTTATGGCAGTAAGCATGATGGAAGTATGCTTGACTTGGATATTTGTCCTGATTGTTTTGACAAGCTAATTGATAGCTTTGCAGAAAAGTGTGCTATCAATCCAATTAAAGAAAATTTATAAAATGCGGAGAAATTTAAGAAATGAAAGGTACAGTAAAATTTTTTGATGGAACAAAAGGTTGGGGATTTATCACGGACGAATCAGGAAATGATGTATTCGTACATTATTCAAGTATTCAGATGGAGGGTAGCAAATCCTTAAATCAGAATGATGTTGTTGAATTTGAGATTGGAGAGGATAAAGACGGAAGGACACAGGCGGTAAATGTTAAAGTTGTATCTGAATCGTCAAATCAGTAAAAACTTTCTCTGAGTGGAGAATATAGTATCACAGAGATATGTTTGCGGTGAAAGTAGCAAGCTAACCATTGATGTAAATGGTACATGGCAGCATCTTCCTTATAAATGATTAAATAGTGCCAGTGATGATACTGGTAAATTGAAGAGTACGGATAGACAGGCATAGTGTCAGAAATGGCATTATGCCTATAACTGATTAGAAACGGAGGGATGTATTATTAGCGTTAATACAGAAGAAAGAATAAACTATATGGATTATATAAATCCATGCAATAAAAATCAGACAGCAAAGGTATTGGAGAGATTTTTTTATGTGTCGAATGGGAGAGAGTACATATCTGTTATACCAGAAGAAGCAGAAAGAATAACAAAATTACCAACACCTGATGAAGTAAAGAAAGATACAAGTAGAGTAGTTACATATGCAAAAGAAATTATCTTAAATGCTGATAAATATAAGAATGAGGATATAGAAGAAAATGTTTTGAGACAGTATGTGTGTAATATAGATCCTTTGCTTGACAGGATTATTGCTATAAATATTGCTGATATTTTAAACCAAAACAAAAAATTTCAGAATAAGGAACAATTAAAGAATGTGTGGGTTAAATCTCTTGAAGAATTGAAAAAGGATTTTCTACAAGGATATGAAGAAGATGATAACTTATTGCTGCCACAAAATACTGTAGATAGTATTGATATATCAAAACTTGAAATTGGTATGACTGTTAAAAATTATAAATTGCTATGTGAATTGTTAGGTCAGGAAGTTAAAAGCGGTAAATCAAAGAAATATCAATTAGAAGAATTTGCACGATACTTTGAATGGGAAAAGTCAGGACAAAAATTTATTATTTCAGATATATATGATGCCCCACTAACCAAAGAAGATAAGCGTAAATTGGGTAATAATTCAATTTATGTGCAGTGTATAGAAGTAATTTTATTACAGTACCTATCAAAACAAGAAGGTTATACAAGAACATTTACGAAACGTAATTGGTGGGAAATGCTAGGTATGGCAAGTCATAAATATGGAAGAACACCAGAAAATAAATTAAAAAATCTTGATTATAGAATTACATCATGGGAAGTTAGACATTTTTATCAAAGATGTAACAAGAAATTAGAACAGATTCTTTTTTCTGCATTGAACAGCTTGAAGAATAGAAAACTAATTACTTATGAAATTCAGACAGTCATTGTCACAAAGGATAAAAGAGGTAAAGAACAGTATTTTGAAGCTACTGATCTTCAGAAAAAGCAGATTCTTGAAGTCGAAAGACATGTCTTACATAACATTATGGGATATGAAAAAATGTTCCAAGTCTTTATTAGATTCCAACAAGCAGATTTTTATCAACAAGTAAATGATTTATTGTATCAGCAGTATGGATGGAATCACTACTTTAAACAGATAAAAGTGATTTATACATTTGATGGAGTTAAAGAAGCGTTACCAGAATTGGAAATGAAACTACAGAAGGAATTATTGAATAAGAAGGTAGTTGATTATCTAAATTCAAATGCAAAAGACCTGTATGAAAAAAATAAAGCAGAATATCAACAGCAGATGAAAAATCTGATTGATGAATATTGGGGAGATAACCCAAGAATTGAAACACATAAAAAGAAAATGTGGAATCCACCAGATACATATTTAGATGCACAAAGTATTTTGACTGATGAACTAATAAGGATAGGTCATAAGGATAGAACATTTTCAATGGAAGAATTTTTGGAAAGTAATTCGGATATTGATGAATTATTTGTATTTGATCAGTGATTATAAAAAGTTGGCACTTTAAAACGGGATATATAAACAATTCCTTTATATGGCATTATAAAGTGCCAACTTTTTAAAAAGAGATGATTTTCGCTTGATTGGACTGACATATTGCGTAAGCAATGTGGCAGGACACATCAACGAAAAAGGCTGACAGATTAGATTGCGAACTTGTTTCGCAAGATAAGATGGCAGACTAACAGGGTGTGGGATGTTCCCACTAATATATTATGTCACAGACAGTTGGTCATTTCGCTTCCTACGAAGCTCATGCCCTTGCATCCGTTCTTGCGAACGTCTGCAAATAAAATCAGATATGAAAAGGAGATTACGATAATGGGATATATAAAACCGATTCCAGTAGACAAAGAAAAATTAATTATAGGAAGGACATATTATACATGTAACTATTCGGGTGCATGTAAAGTCATTCTTATAAAAATAAATTTAGACACTAATAAAGTATTAGTTAAGGGGAAAAAGGATACACAACCATATATTCGTCCTATAAAATATATATTTGATAATCCTGAAATGGCAAAATTTGCAGTTAGAAATTGGGAGAATGAAAATAGGAAAAATAAGAAAAAGAAAAGTCCACAAATAGGGCGTAAATAGCTGAAAAACTTCCCATGAAATCAGCATTTCCTTAAAGCAATTAATACTTATATATATGGGCTTAAATTAAAGAAAATGGTATCAAATTCGGGTGATATTATTTTAGATAGTAAATTGTGTATCTGGCAGATAAAAGCGTCTGTTTAGTCTGTCAGAAGCGATTTAAGCCTTATATAGGAAGGTAATTGTGATGTGAGAACACTGGAATATATTTGAGATAATATATATTTGAAATATATTATAAAATATGGAGGGTTAATATGGATAAATTAATTGAAATTTGTGATGAACTTGAAAGAAAAAATAGTAAATGTGATATTAAAAAAGTCAGAGATAAATTAGAAGAGTATATTGGGAATGATTATGACAAAATATTACAATTGAGAGCTGAGATAGAAAAACATAAGAATTATGAAGAAAAAAATATAACTCATTATTCATTGTTCTTTTCTGTTTTTTCGGTGATAATGGGGGCATCTTATAATGTATATTCTATTTATAAAGAGCTAACAACGGGAAATAGTAAAATTGTCATAGGAATTCTTATAGTGTGGATATCTATATCATTAATAGCAGCAGTAATTTTAATTTATATAATATGTAATATTTGTGAAAAAATTTTTAATTATAAAAGAGATAATTGGATAAGTTATATTAGTGTGGTTTTAAATGATATTGAAAAAAAATTTCAAATTAAAAAAAGTCGATATGTACGAAAAAAGAGAAGATAAGTCAGCCATAACAAGAATTATCAATAAAATTATTATCAAACATTAGTTTTTTAGATGGTATTTCATTCTTAAATCAGAGAATACTATAAAAAGAATATACAGAAAGGTTGGTGTTAATTATAGAACACAATTATACAAAGCTTAAACTAGGAAGAGTAAGGATTTATCAATTAAATACATTTAAGACATTCACAGATGACGAGAATGCTATCTATAATGATAAGAAGAAAAAGAATACAGAATTATTAGAGGTTATTCATAACAATGAATCTGTCAGGACAGTATCAGACAAGTATTTGAATGAAAGAAATGAGATTGCGATATTTGAGAATGATATTGTCAGGCTTGCATTAGCTGATAGAGGGTATAAGAAGTGCGATTATCAGCTTCTGGACGAGATTATCTATATGGTAATCAATCATAATGAAATGTTATGGCAGATTATATATAAGGGAATCATTATAGGTGGTAAGAAATATAAATTATTCACAGCAACTACAGGTCAGGTGAGAAATTGTAAGGTTACTCTTATAAAGGAAGAATTTTATGAAGCACATAAATCATTCTTAATGGCAGGACTTACAGTTGATGGAATAAATGCTGATAAGGGTAATGATAATAAAGGAATGAATGTTGGTAAGTATTTATCATATAATGCGTTATTATTATCATCAAGTAAACTACCGCCTAAGAACATTGATATTGATAAGTGTATTGTTGTTGATGGTCTTAAAACTGTTGTTAATGGTAAGGTTAAATACATTGATATAAAGACGGATGATAACGGACAATGCTATGTGAATGATACACCAAAAGAATATCAGACCAAGAGAATTTCTATTGAACATACAGACGGAGCAGGAATGTTTATTCCAGGGGAATTACCTTCAAGCTGTCAGATAAGAGGTGGTTATATCAAAGGTGCTATGTTCCCATTTGACTTCAGACTGTTTGCTCATGAGATATCTCATAATAGTATTCTGGTTGATCCGTGGGGGACTCCGCACGATGTAGAAAAGGAAGATGTAAGATACATCATTACAACAAGTCAGTTAAAAATGTGGAAGCAGTACAGTTCTTGGGAAGAATACAAGAAAAAATTCAAAGAAAATAATCTAAGATTATCTATTAATGCTTATGCTGAACCTCCGAAGGAAGAGGTTACTTTCTCATATCAGTTCTTACAGACACTCCCATATAATACAGATATTACAGAGTTATGCCAGCCAGCAGTAGAAGATTTATACAAGTTAAAAACAGACATTGAATATGTGAAGAAAGAATTAGGTCTTACAATTGACGATATATTAAATGAGGAAATTATTGGTGATAATAATTTTACTGTACTGGCAGCAGATGGAGAAAAGGTTGAAAATGCGAATTATTATATAGCAAAGGCATTGGATATCTACCCACCACTTATACAGGACAAATATATTATGAGCAAGATACATAGCTTATATAATGCAAGAAAGAATTCATATAAGGGTGGGAAGATTCCAGTTAGAGGATATTACAGTTATGTAGCACCTGACATGTACGCTTTTTGCGAATATCTCTTTATGGGTAATGTCAATCCGCAAGGCTTAGTACCTGAGAATCATGTATATAATAAATATTATGGTGAGCAGGGGGATGTGGAAGAAGTGTTATGTCTTAGAAGTCCACACCTGTCAAGATATGAATGCCCTAGAAGAAAACTGATAGTTTCAGATGAATGTAAGAAATGGTTCAAGTATATGGAAAGTGATACAGTTGTAAGTTGCCATGATATGATTTCACTTTTTCTTATGTGTGACTGGGATGGAGACCATATTCTTGTTATAGCTGATAAGGCTGTATTAAAAGCCACAGAGGGCTTACCTGATGTACCTTTATATTATGATATGCAGAAAGCGAAGGCACAGCAGATAGACAATGAATCTATATACAAAACTCTTGTTGATGGATTCAAAAATAATATTATTGGTTTATCAAGCAATGCTATTACTAAATTATGGAACAGACCAGATTTAGAAGATAATCCATTAAAATGTGATGATGCTATTAATGTTATATGTGCAATGTCCAACTATGCAATAGACTTCCCAAAGACGGGAAAGAATCTTTTAATAGGTGAATATGAGCAATTATATAAGGAACTTATTCCTGATCCAAAGAATATGTTTGAACCATCGAAGATAAAGTATCCGCAGTTCTTCAAATTTGCCAAGGGTAAGAAATCGTCAAGTCTTGAGGGCTATACTAATAGTCCTATGGATAGAATCCCTCAGTACATTGATAAAGAAGTAGGAAGAAAGCATTTTTTGTATGATGTTGGTACTGATGAAGATAATAAGAAAAATAAGTTTGATTATAAGAGGCTTATGAACAATTCTTATGTGTTAGATGATAACGGTGTTAAGCAGCCACTATACGAACCTGACAGATACAGTGATGAATATATAAAGGCGTATGCTGTCTGGAACAACAGGAAGAAAGCAAAGCAGAAGTTATGTCAAGATATCAAAAAAGAGATGGACAGAAGAAACACTGATAGCCGAGATATTACAGCTAAGTTTGAAGTATTTCATTATCATTGTATTAGAGAGATTAGGGATATCTTCACTAAAAATGGTGAGTTTAACATTAATCTTGCAGTTAATTCACTTATTGATATGGAATATAATAAAAATGAGTTTAAGACTTCTACTAAAGATATGCTGTGGAAATGTTTTGGACATGTTATTGTTGATAACCTTAATCAGAATCAGAAGACAGGTATTGTTATAAAGGAAAGAGCTAGAATGTGCTATAAAAAAGCTGTTGAGGGTGATGATACCTTAGATAATATATTTGAGAATAAATTGAGCAGAAAGAGCGTTAATATAACACAGGCAGATATGACTTTCATGGACGCAGTTCTTCAGAAAAAGAAGAATGGCACATATTATCAGAACGACAGAGAATTATTGTTTACCCTGTTGTGTCATTATAAATATGCTAAACAGACTGACAGATTAAAAGGAGACTCATTTTTTATTACAAAGTATAAGCATAAAACTGAAATCAAGCCGAATGGTAAGAAGAAAAGAACTCCGATATATTATAATATGAATACAATTATGAAAATGGTTGGGGCAGCTTCATTTGATAGCAGTTTCAAAAGGTTCAATAAGTCTGGCAGTATTCATATAGAAGATGATAAGCAGAAGCAAAGATTTGTTCTGAATATGGACATATCAGATGATAATAATGTGTTGTTTGAGGTTCAGGATATATATAATCCGCTTGTTTACTTAGAAGCATTTGAAAGCAATGGAAGAAAGAAGTTGTGTGAATGTGTGATATGTGGAAGACATTTTATAAAAGTCGGGAACACCAAGACATGCAGTCAAAAATGTAGTGATAGCTTGAAAAAATTGAATGAAGGAAAGCAGGATAAGGACAAGAAAGAGCCTGCTGCCTGAATCATATTTGAGAATTTAAAGTTTTCAAATTGAGTGTCGGAATGTGATTTTTGCCTTATTTTTATAGCAAATTTCACATTCCATTTTTATTTTTACAAATTTTATATAGGGGAAGAGAACAAATAATTTTGAAAATTATTTTGATAACTGCCTATTCTATGGCAGAAGTTATCTCTTTTTACCATAGATTTTATCATTAAGAAAGGACATTGAAATGGAATTACAACAAAAAGTCGAAGAACATCTTAAGCAGCATGGCATTAAGAAATCATATCTCGCCTCATTAGTTGGAATCTATCCATCTCAAATGTCTCGATGGCTGTCTGATAATTATGAATTAAATGAAGATCAGATAAAATTAATTGAAGATTTTTGCGATGATAGGTCTCACAAATAATGTTAATACCTAGAATTGTTTAAATTGGAGGAAAGGAGCTTATGAATAATACATTAGGTTTTGATTTAAGAAAGCTTGTCTTGCCGACTGGTAATACTATAGAAAAACAACTTAAAGCCGAAGCAGACAGATTTCTTAAAATCCTTCAAGAAGAAATTGACGCATGGTATTTCTCATATACACCGACAATATATAACAGAACATATAATATGAGAGATTCAATAAGTGTTGATGATGTTGTAAAGGTTTATCCATCAAAGAATCAGCTTGTAATTGACATAGTATATTCTGATGATGCATTTCACAAATCGTTGTGGAGTGATAATGTAATAAACTCAATTGAACTTATGAATGAAGGATACAAGGTGAAAAGTGGCTGGCATAAAGATATTGCAAATTTTGGATATCGAGAAGGTGGTCACTTTATAGAAAAAGCAATAGCCAGATTCAATAAAAATAATCCTTTAGGTATTGATATTAAAATCAATTATTAAGGAGGCTTATAATTAATGGCTAACAATTTAGTTACGCTTGGATTAGACATGAATGCAACACAAAAACTTATGTCCAAGCAGTTGAGACAGGTGCTAAAGAACTTGTCTGATACAAATGCTGCACGTGTTGCAGTAGGGCTTGATTCAAGCAAATCTCAAATGTTTATTCAACAGCAGTTGGATAGCATATCTAAAAATTTACAAATCAATGTGGGGACAGTCAAATTAGATACTTCCTCTATAAAACAGCAACAGAATATTATTAATCAGCAGTTAAAATCAGGAATTAATACGACAGGACTTAATGTAAAAGTTCCATTTCAATTTGACTTGTCTGATGCTAATGCAGTTAAAGCAGAGATTAATAAAATTGTTGCAGACATCACAAATAATAAAGGACAATTAGTCAAGTACAAGATTAATGTTGATGATAATGGACAGGCTACAAAGGCATTACTTACTTATCGTAATGAGCTTAATGAGGTGACAAATGCTACATTAAAGTTAAAATCAGTAGGTAAGTGGTATGATGCAAACGGCATGGAACATAACATTGTCAAATGGTCAGAAGGACAAAAGACATTATCTCAAAATATTGAAGCCACAACAAAGGCTAATCATAGACAGACAGAATCAGATAATCAGGTAATCCGTAAGAAGGAAGAACTGATTGCTAAGATGAAGCTTCTTAATACTCAGGCAGAAAAAGCCGGTATATCTCTTAATTCTGATAATCAGAATAAATTCAATGATTTATCTATCAAAGCATCCACAGTAGATGATATTAAACAGTTAGAAACATATTTTCGTTTAGCAAGAACGGAGTATCAGACATTTAATGCTGAAATTTCTAAGGGTACACATGCCAGTTCATTAGAAGCAATGAAGAACAATCTGGAAATATTACCACAGGATATAGCATTAATTGAAGCAAAGTTCAATTCTATTAAAGTACCAGATAATGTTAAAACGCAGATTGAAGAATTAAAATCTTCTATGGAATCTATTAATACAATAAGTGATCCGCAGGAAAAGATTGCTAAGTATAATGAGATTGTCACATCTTTAAAAAAATTACAGAAACAGTATCAGGTAACTGTCCAGGAGCAGAGAAATCTTAGTGCTGATACTTCAACAATGCAAGGGGCTTCTGCACTCACTAATAAGATTGTTATATGGATGGGGCAGAATAGACAGGCAGCGGCACAGTATGATTCTGAGTTAAAACAGATTATATCTGATTTACAGAATTGTAATAACAAGGCTGATTTCTCAAAGCTACAGCGACAGTTCAGTAATATAGCATTGCAAGTAAAGTCTTCTGGAAGTTTGTACACAGGATTCTTTAATGGGTTGAAGAGTGGTATTAAAGACGCTTTTGAAAATATTCTTAGATATCAGTTGGCTTACAAAGTTATTGACCAGGTTATAAGTGGTTTTAAATCAATGGTTAATGCGGTAGCAGACCTTGATAAGAAACTTACAGAGTTCAACAAGGTAGCAGACCTTACATCTGATAAATTGTTAGAGTTTTCAGATAGGGCATTTGATGCAGCAGATGAGGTTGGTCGTACAGGTTCTGATATGATAGAAGCTGCCACAGAGTTTAAAAGAGCTGGCTATAGTCTTGAAGACAGCTTGGATATGGGTAAGTCGGCACTTCTTATGACTAATGTTGCGGATGGAATCACACAGACCTCTGATGCAGCAAGTACCCTGATAGCGGTATTAAAAGGTTTTAATATCAATGAATCTGATATTATGACCATTGTAGATAAAATGAACAGTGTTTCAAACCAAAGTCCAGTCGGATTTGATAATTTGGCTGATGGTCTTGAACGTGTGTCAGGTACAATGAATCAGGCTGGTAACAGCATTGATGAGACAATCGGATTATTAACTGGTGGTTATGCACAGTTAAGAAACATGGAAAAGGTTTCTACAGGTCTTATCACTATTTCTCAAAGACTTAGAGCAATAGATGAGGACGGAGATGAAATTGACGGGTTATCAGCAGAGTTAAGTGAATCATTTGGAAAAATCGGAGTTGCTATTGAAGATTCTAATGGTGACTTAAGAAGTACATATGATATCTTGAGTGACTATGCTAAGATATATCCACAACTTACAAGCGAACAGAAGCAGTATTATGCTGAACTTGCATCAGGAAAGAGACAAGTCAATGTGTTTAATGCAATAGTGCAACAGATAGCTGATGTTGATAAAGCTATTGAGCAGTCAAAGGACAGTCTTGGAAGTGCAGCTAACGAAAATGAAATTTATCGCCAGAGCGTTGAGGGCTTACGAAATGAGCTTAAGAACGAATTTCAATCTGTATCAAAGAAGGTAATAAATTCTGACTGGATAAAAGATGTATTATCAGGTGCAACAGATTTATTAAAAGTATTTGAGAACATCATTGAACAGGACACTATTGTAGGTTCAAGTATAGGTGTTTTAGCGGAAGGCTTTAAGGATTTATCAAAGTCATTAAAAGACATTACGGGAAATGATGGTGTTGCGAAGCTGATAAAACTATTTATCACATACAAAACAATCACTAAGGGTATAGATATATTTAACTTGGTGAAGGGTAAGAAGGACAATTTTGTTACAACATCCAATCTTATGAAGATATTCTTTGAAAGTGCCGTTAGTGGTTCACTGAAAGTAGAAGATGGATTTTTAAAAGTTGGTGAGGCAGCAGATGTATTATCAGATGGAGTATCAAATGTCGTTGCAAAAGAAGGTAGTGCGGTTGACACAACAAAGAAACTTACAACTTCTATTACAGGTCTTGGAACATCACTCAAAAATCTTGCGTTAGCACATCCGTATTTATTAGCGATTACAGCAGCACTAGGAACTATGTATGGTGCGTATAAACTTGTAAATGCAGTTCAGGACTGGGCTGATGGTACAACAGCAGTCAACAAATACAACAAGTCTATTGAAAAATCAGAAGAAAACATATCTAAGAATTCTGATTCCATATCTGAATATAATTCCACTATTGAAGAAAATAAGCAGAAAATTGAAGAATTACAGAAGCTTCAGGAAGATGGTACTATAACAGAAGCACAGGAAGCAGAAATTGAGAATCTTAAATATCAGAATGCTTTATTAGATGAGAAGATTGAAAAACTCAAGGAAGCTAATAATGAAGAGGTAAAAACTCAGGCTAGAGATTCAGAGAAAGCATTTAATAAACAGTTTGGTAATGGATTTGATGTTGGTTCTAATGCTTCAGATGTTATATCATCTGTTTCAAAGAATTTTAATGGTGACGGAACTGCCAACGGTGTAAGCTGGAACATGGCTACAAGCGGTAATGATAAGGATACAGCCGTTGCACAGTTAGCAAAGATTAAACTTGCTACAGATGCATATAATGACGCAGTAAAAGAGTTAAATAATGCCACAGATGAAGACCAGAAGGCTTTAGCAGAGCAGTCAGTTGAAAATGCTCAGTATACTCTTGACTTATTGACAAAGGATTTTGATAAGAACAAAGAGACTTTATATAATCAGCTTACTTCTGAAATGGAGAAGATGAAAAAGGCAGAGGGTACAGATGCATATGATGCTACAGCTTATGCAAATATGCAATCCTGGCTTGAAATATTCCAACAGTATATTCCTGAATATAAGAAAGCTATGGAAAAAGTTCAGGCAGAAGCTGAACAGAATCCTATTGAACAGCCAGTAGAAACATTTGATCCAACTTCTCTTCTTGAGGAATCAGATGATAAGACTAAGACAGCAACTTTAGCAGACCTTCAGTCAGAAGCAGATTTGTTATCTTCTATTCAGAAAGAAATGTCTGAAACAGGTCGTATCGGTGTCGATTCAATGCAGAAAATTATCAAGCAGTATCCAGAAGCAAAAGACGCTTTAGGTCAGTATATGCTTGGTATTATTTCGCAGGAAGAGTTATTTGACCAGTTACAGGGCGTGTATGAGAATGATAAAAATGCCTATATTTACTCACTTGTTGAGAAGTCTAAGTATGATGGTACATTCTATTCTAACCTTGTAAACACAAATAATGATTTCTTTGCAGGCTTATCTGAAGCGTATGGCGAAGATTTCAGTAACTATAAAAATCTCGCACAAGCTAAACAGAAGATTGATGACCAGCTTGTTAAATATCTTTCTGGTATGTGGGGTAAATTCTATCAGACTACTATAGATACAACAACAGGGTTAATGTCTTTAACTTCAAAAGCTACTTCTATGGATGATGATATGGATTTAGGTTTATATTTGTATGATAATGGTGCAGATGAAGAGACAAATGCCATTGCTGAAATGCAGAAAATGGTTGATGATTATAATGCTTTACAGAATATATCATTTGATTCTGCTTTTAATGGTATTGATTTATCATGGGAAGGTCTTTCAGGAGACGATTCATCTAGTTCATCATCTTCACAAACAGCCGAAAAACTCAACTGGATTGAACGCTTAATCAACAAGATTTCTACAGCATATTCACGCCTAAAGAATGTCGTATCAGATACAACAACTACATGGCTCAATCGTAATAACGCATTGGCAGATTCTATGAGTACACTCAGAGATGAGATAAATGCACAGTCAGATGCTTATGAGTACTACATGAATGCATTTAATTCTTATGGTCTTGATGATTATTATAAGAATCAGATTGCAGATGGTTCAATAAGCATTGATGTTATTTATGATGACGACTTGAAGAATGCTATATCTGATTGTCAGGATTTCTATGATAAGGCACAGGACGCTAAGACCGCCGTTCAGGAACTTAATATTGAGTTAAAAGGACTTGCTAAGAGTAGGTTTGACAATATTAAGTCACAGTATGAAGAACAAATTAATCAAGTTGATGAATATAATAATTTGCTTCAAAAGGAATTAGATATAATTGAGACTAAAGGATGGATTTCTTCTACATTTCTTAATGAATCTATGAAGGAGCAGGACATGGCTAATCTTGAAAGACTGAAAGAAGAGCGAACAGCTTTAACAAATGCATTAGATTCAGGAAAGATTGAGAAGTATAGTGAGCAGTGGTATGACATGCAGAGTTCAATAAATAGTGTATCTTCTGCAATCTATGATGCTGAGAAAGCAATCATATCATATGATAAAGCTATCAGACAGATTAAGTGGGATGCATTTGATAGAACAAGAGATGATGTAGAGAATCTTATTAGTGAAACTGAATTTCTTGTTGAATTATTAAAAGATAAAGGTATTACTGACGACAATGGTAATACTACTGCTGAAGGTAAGGCTACACAGGCGTTACTCGTTCAGAAGTATCAATTATATCTAAATCAGGCTCAAAAATATAAAGATGAAATTCTTAAAATTGATGAGGAACTTGCCAATAATCCTTATGATAAGGAATTGTTAGATAGAAAACAAGACCTTATTGATAAGCAGCAAGAAGCTATCAAATCAAGTATTTCTGAAAAAGATGCTATTAAGGATCTGGTCAACGATGGATATAATGATTTATTGAATGCTTTACAAAAAGTTATTGACAAACAAAAAGAGAGTCTATCTGCCGAGAAGTCACTGCATGATTATCAACGAACAGTTGCTGAACAAACTGCTACTATTGCTCAGTTACAGAAACGATTATTAGCTTTACAGGGCGATAATTCTGAAAGTGGTCAATCTCAAAAACAGTCTATAAGTTCAGAGCTTAAAGATGCACAAGATCAGTTAGAAGAAACAGAGTACGAACAGTACATTGAAGATCAGACTAAGATGTTGGACGACTTAGCGACACAAGCTGAAGAATGGATAAATACTCGTTTAGACAACCTTGATGGTCTTATTCAACAGATTATTGATGATAGTAATACTCATAGCGGAGAAATTAAAGATACTATCACTAATACCGCTAATGAATTTGGTATTAATCTTAGCGATGGTATGAAGAGTATTTGGGAAACAAATACAAGTAACATTAATAATAATATTACTTCTGTATTTAATGACTTTGGAACAAAATTTGATAATACTATGACAACTCTTAATAATGTTGTTAGTGGTATTGAGAGTAAAGTTCAGGAAATGCTTCGCCTTGCTAACGAAGAAGCTGCACAAAGACAAGCTGAATTAGAAGAACAAAGAAGACAACAGGAAGCTGCTGAATCTAACTCATCAGATGATTACAGTGAACCTGATTATGATTGGGATGATATTGGCGGTGGAGATAGTGATTCTTCTAGTGGTGGAGATGGCGTTGATTGGATATACGAGGAGAACTATTTTCCTCGTGATTTGTTGAATATCGATCAGAGTGTAATTGATAGGCTCAAATATAACAATTTTGATTCATCATTTGGTGCACGTAGTCAATATTATGAGCAAATGGGTGGTGAAGGACAATATACAGGAAGTTACGATCAGAATGTATTCATGTTAGACTACCTCAAAAATCACGGTTATCGTAAAGGCACTAAATCAGCAACAGCAGGTTTACACCGTACTGATGAAGAAGGTCTTGGTTCAGAAGTAATCTTCTCGAAGAAGTATGGTACTCTTCGTAAGTTGGATACTGGTGATACAGTATTTAACAAAGATCAAGTTGAAAAACTTTGGAATCTTTCTAAGGGTATCACTACACCAAACATGTATATGGATAACTTAGGTGCTAAGTTGCCTGATATTACCCCAGTTTCAACAAACAAATCAGTTGATATTGGTGGCATTAATGTTAATGTTGATAAGGTTGTTACAGATAATCCAGAAGACTTTACACGACAGCTTGGTAATGCACTGGCAGGAAACTCAAAGATACAGAAAATCCTTGGAGAGATTAATTCTAATCAGCTTTTAGGTAGAAATTCATTATCTACTCGTAGATACATGAAATAATATTATGGACGCATTGGTTACGGCTGATGCGTCTTGTTATGGATATGTTATGATGATTAATAGCGTTATTTAAACAAATGTTCTTGTAGATATATGTCAAATATTGGTATATAATATAATATTATATTATATTTAGATGATTGGGGAAGTTAAAATGGCAATACTATCATACATACAGAGTTTGATAACAATTATGAAGAATGGTATAGATGTCGGATATTTTATATATTCTCATCATTCGTTTAAAAATAAGAAAATAACTCATTACTTTGAAAATTATCATAAACATGTTACTATCTACAATGATGGAACAGGTGTAATTATTAATGAATTTGATATGGTTTTTAACAGACAAGAAAAAACTTTTTTAAAAAGAGGATTGGATATTTCTGATGGTAAAAAAGACGCATCATTTCCTACTTTAATAGAAATGAGAAAAACAAAGATTCAAGATAGATTTAGTAAATACGGATTTTGGTATTGTTCAGATGATAATATTATATCTTCTGTTAAAGAAAAATATTGGACTGACGAAGATGACGAAGATGACAAAGAAAATATTAGTTTAAAGAATAATGATAAAGTTTTTAGATGGGTTTTTAGATTTAACTATAGTAGAATTTGCCCGAATAGAAAATATAAAGTCATTTATGTTATGAGCATACCTGGAATGTATCCTATAAAAGATGGTAAATTAGATATAAATGCTATAAATGATGAACAGTTGTTAAATGATTTGGAGTCAGGAAACAGTACAAGTATTAGGATAAATAATCCAATTCGAAATTTTTACTATACAATTTCATTTGAAAGTGATATACTTCTCGAAAGAGAGCCTAAATGTATATTAAAACATATTGATCAACAAGAAAGTGTAACTCACCCTAAATTAAAACATGAATATAATACCATATACCATAAATATACATGTAATATAACAAAACCCAAAATTGGTTCAATTATAAAAATCAACTGGCAGTTTAAGGAGGATTAATGCTATGAAGATTTTAAAAGACAAGGAATGGGGCAATTAATTATTGCTAACAGTTAAGTAGAGTGGTAACGAAGAGCAGGACTAACTCCTGCTCTTTTGTTGTATTAACAAATAAATATTAAACAAGATTATAAAGACGCATTCTGTAATGGAGTGCGTCTTATTTTGATGGAAAGGAATAAAAGAATGAATAAAGATAAACAGATTTTGATATTAACACAAAGAATTGAATTACTTGAAAAACAGAATGAGGATTTGAGAGCAGAAAATCAGGAAATGAAACTGCAAGTAGAAGAATCTAAGAGATTTGCAAATATGCCTAATAATGTATTGAATCGTACAATAAAGAATGTCAGACAAGAAGAAGCTAAATTCAAGGCATTAATAGCAGAAACACAGGAAATAAAAAAAGAACTTGAAAATAATTTGGAAGCTTTAAAGAAGACACATACATTATATCAGAGTATATTTTCAGATTAGAAAGGATTAAATGGAAGTATTAGAGTTTGAATCAGTAAAATTATTTGAAGAAATTATAAAGGCTGGACAGATAAAGAATCTTATCAGTGTTTCCAGCCATGAATATCCTATATATAAATTCAAGAAGAGTAATAAGGTCACTTCTGTATATGAAAAGTTTCTGGCAGAACATGATATGAAATGTGACAGAAGCGTTGATGATTGTTGGAATGATTTTGATGATTATATCAATCAACCTAAGAAGGAGACTATAATTACTCGAAATATTAAAGCCGTAAAGCAGATCATAGAAGTAGGCTATGGATACATGCTTAAAAGAACAGGTGTTGATAAGTATAACAAGAGATGTTTTGTCTTTTACAAGAATCCTGTTATTGAAGATATTAAAACAAAGGCTGACGCTGAGAGTAAGGAAAAATATAATAACAATTATTTGAATATTAAGAAGAATACAACTGATAAGAAGATATCAGGATTAATAAAAAAGTCAATGGAGGAAACAAGGAATAATGGGAAAATCATTTTATAATATGAACGGTGAAAAGTTAGAGTGTAAGGTTGAAAGTGAATTATCACTTAGTCAGAAGACAGGTTTTATCATGGAAGTTGCAGGAATGGTAGTATCGCCAACAGTAGGGTATGCCACAGTATTAAGAAAGCCTATCTTTAATTACTGTCTTGTTAAGTATTATACAGATATTAATATATTTGAAGGCGATGAGTTCAGCTTAGATAAACTTGAGATATTTATGAAAGACAATACAGAGTTGCTTAATGATATTGCTAAGAGTATTCCAAGAGATGAATATAATGAGCTGGAACATGCTTGTGATGAAGCAATTGATTATAGAAAACATAGTTATAATGGATATTCAGATGAGATATCGGAGCTGTTACAGGTGGTAAGAGAACTTGTATTAAAGCCAGATAGATTAGATGAGTTCATGGAATCAGTAACAAATGCTGTAAATTCATTTGCAAATATAGATGCCATTGATAAGGAGACATTAGATAAACTGGTTAATGTATTGCCAGTAATAGAAAAAGCTACTATTAATGCTGGAAGTATTGATGTTAATGGTATTGTTAAATCAATGGTTAAAGATCGTGAAGAGAAAGAAAACAATGTGGTTAGCATTGATGACAGAAAGGAAGAGTAATTATTAATATATCAGAAACTAAGACAGAGATACCATTTTGGTTGAAGCTGAATCTTACAGTTGAAGAGGCAGCAAAGTATTCTGGAATCGGTGAGAAAAATATAAGAAATTTATTGAAGGAAAAAGCATGTCCATTTTTATTTATGGTGGGAAACAAGCACCTTGTTAAGAGACATGAGTTTGAGAAATTTATAGAAAGTAAACATTATATTTGATTGATGGAAAGACTTTCATATGATACGATTAATAGTATCAGTGAAAGTCTTTATTTGTATGCACAGGAGGCTATATGGGTAAAGACTTGAAGGGTAAAGAACTTGGACAGGGAATTGTCCAAAGAAAAAATGGTCGATATGAAGCACGATTTACTAATAGATTTGGTAAGCGAATATCATTTTCAGGTTACGATCTCAAGGATGTTAAGAAAAGATATAATGAATCTTTTTATGAGAATGAAAAAGAAATTAACATTCGAGAGAACATAAAATTAGATGACTGGTATATCCAGTGGATGAATGTTTGTAAGTATGATGTGATAAGACCAGACACTAAGAGACATTATAATCAGATATACAAGAAACATATTTCACCTTATTTGGGAAATAAGTATCTAAAGGATATTAAGCAGATTGATATTAAGAAAAGATTGAAAGAGCTTGATAATAAAGGATATGGATTTGAAACAAAAAATAAGGTGAGAATTATCTTATTAGATATACTTAATAAGGCAATTGTAAACGAGTATTTATGTAAGAATCCAGTAAAAGGTATTTCTGTAAAAAGAGATGAAGAAAAGGATATTAAGGTTTTGTCAGTAGAGGAACAATCTATATTTTTTGATTGTTGCAAAGGAACTTTCTACGATAATCTTTATGTTGTAGCAGTAACAACAGGAATGAGAATTGGGGAACTTGCAGGACTTAAATGGTCAGATATTGATTGGAATAAAAAGGTTATTAATGTCAAAAGAACTTTAGTGTATCAGAAGTATGATGATGATATTCAGAAAGAGTTTCATATTGAGCAGCCTAAGACAAAAACTAGCAAAAGAAGTATACCAATCAATAAACAATGTGAAATGGCATTAAAAAGACAATATGTGCAGAAGATGGTAATAACATCAAAAGCACCTAAAAGCAAAACTCCAAGAGATGAGTTTAAGGAATTCTTGTTTACAACTAAATTTAATACACCTTTGAATTCACAGACAGTATGTGATTCAATAAAAAAGATTGTGGACGAGATTAATCTTACAAGAGACACATTAGATGAAATGGAGACATTTTCACCACATTGTTTTAGACACACTTTTGCTACTCGTTGCTTTGAAGCGGGAATTCAACCGAAGACAGTTCAAAGTTATTTAGGACACGCTACATTACAAATGACTATGGATTTATACACTAAGGTTATGCCGTCATATATGGTAAATGAAATGGACAAATTTTCAGAATTGTATGATAACATTGAGAATGAAAATGATAACATTACAGAGAAACATTACAATGAATCGGTTGAGAAAAATTCTAAAATAGTTACATTTATTGGGGATTCATTGGTGGTATAACACATCTAATTGGTGTTATGTATTAATGAGTGTCAGTATTCATGCGTGTTTCAGAAGTGCCAAGAAACGCCAATAAGCAAAATTATTATGTATACCAGATAACTCCTTATGACCTTAATGAAAGTTATGATAATTACTGTATTTAAGGGAACTGTAGAATTATTGAAATAAATGGTGTGTATATTTTTGCTCAAAAGAATATATTGTTGATTAGCATAGTTATTATTGAGGTCGGAAATGGTTCCTGACACACTCCTCGGAGTACCTGAGATGATGGATACACCGCCCATCCAATAATAATTATGCTTTTATATTTATAAGATAGCTGTAATGGGTTTATACAGGAGAACACAATGTCAAAAGAACAAGCACTAGAAGAATTATTAAAAATGATAAAAGAGGGAAATATTACAGATTACGATGCAGAATTAGCTTCATACCGGGATGAAAAGTATGGTTATAAAGATATAGATGAGAATACACAGAGGGTTAATAATAAAGAATAATCAATACATAATGGACTCGTGCTATACATCCCACCCTTTAAAAATCCCCAATCCCATGTTATAATCATTAATCATCAGAAAACGGAGATAAGAACATGAGCGTAGTAACAGAAAAGTCAAAGTGCAGAATTCTTAAATTAGCATCAATGCTTGCGGTAACGATGGGAATTATAATGGCATTTTATGCATTTTATATTATGTCAGAGCTATATTCATTTTCAGCAACAGAGCAGGGAAAGGCATTATATATGGTTGTCAAACTGCTGAATATAGCATTTATAGCAGTTATTGTGGAAGGAGTTTACTTTGCAATTGCTGGATTTTATGGAATGACAAACATAGGTGCTGTTGATGCAGTTAATAAAATCAAAGTTTATGGAATTGTTATGACTATAGCAGGAGTTGTTGATTTAATAATAGTATTTGTGGTATCTAAGTATTCAATAACTGGTAACATGCTGATTCTTATATGCCTTCCGGTTGTAATAGGAATTATGTATTTAGGTGGCGCATTTTATAATGAAAAGCTTATAAAGAATAATAATGGTGTGGAAGGTGATGGCAATGATTGATCCGAATGGAATAATGCCACTTAATTTCTTCAAATACAAGGGTGTGTATACAGGACAGCACAATGGAATGAGATATATGCTTAAGCAGACAGGAGAAAAGCCTGATTTAAAGCTTTCTGCGTGCGTGTGGCGCGGGCCATATGCTTCATGTGCTGTTAAGGAAGAAGATAAGACAACAGAGATATTTGAACTGACAGAAGATGGTCGTCTTGCTGCCGTGGAATGGATAAGGCAGCAGTACGAATCCAGACTTGACTATTGGGAAGCGGCGCCGTCTATAAAGGACGCTGTTCCGATTGTTCATGAATAAAGAGAATAATATATACAATGCAGCATATGGCTGCACCGGTAAGCAGGAGAATGTATTCTTCTGCTTCTTTTATTATAAGACTGAACACAATGCGACATATTATTCTTGATGAAAATATAGATATAACTGCGATGCATAATGGCACAATTATACTGCTAAATGGGTCGGGCTGGATATTCAGCTTCTTGTAGATATTAAAAATGTAAAGCAGACTCATGCATATGTTGCTGATAAGAACACCATACAGATAACCGGTTATGCCAAGATGCGGGATGAGCAGAAACACACAGGCAAGCCGGATAATAATGCCGGTTATATTAATTATAAATGTAAGCGTGGTATGTCCCATGCCGTTAGTCACACTTGTAAGGCTGATTTTAAGATAAAGGAAAGGACATAGCCATGAAAGAATGCAGGTGTATATGTATACAGATTCTTCGTGAAACATCATTGCCCCAAGGCGCGCACCATAGTTAATAAATAAAAATGTGCTTATAATTCCGAGACTTAAACACATGGAAACTGTTCTTTTTACTGTGACAGCAAGGTGGTCAGACAATACATTGTGGCTTTCATCAGATACCTTTGGAAGAAGCATAAGTGCAAATGAATTAGCTGCCGTACATGGAAAAAGCACCAGTGGAAGAGCCATTCCTGTAAGTATACCAAACTGGCTTATCGCGTCATCTTTAGTCAGTCCATGAATGCACAGGATTGCGGGAATAAGAATTGCTTCTGAACTTTCAAGCAGATGCAGAATAGTCTGATTGGCGTTGATTGGAAATGCATATTTAACAATATATCTGTATTCACGGAGTGAACAGGAGAGCTTCTGCGTCATGCTTTTATTATGAAGGGAACGGAAAAACAGCGGAATAGCACAGTATGTGGCAGCTGCAAATTCACCGAATATATTACCGGTAACTGCGTCAGCAATTGATATTGTTGATACATTTTTTATGCGCACATAAAGTATAATAGTGCCAATACGCACAAGCTGTTCGACAAGCTGCGAGGAGGCTGGCAGAAAAGATTCCTTCTGGCTGTAATAGTAATTAGACAAGCAGTTATGTATGCACATGAATGGCAGAGAGATTGCAGTTATACGGATTATTCCCTCACAGCGGCTTTCCATAAATATATGGTTTGCAATGAAATCGCTGAATATAAGAAATAAAAGCATAACGGCAATTGAAAGAGAAATAGTAATCTTTAATACGCAGAAAAGCCATTTCAGAGATGGAGATGATGCTGAATATTTTGAAACAGCTACAGAAAATCCACTGCAGCATACTGCAAATGCAAGCGCAATAAGAGGTATGCACATCTGGAATAGTCCGACTCCTGCAGCACCTGTATAATTAGTGAGAAGTATCCGAAAATAAAATCCGAGCAGTTTTGATAGAACGCCGGCAATTGTAAGTATTATGGCGGATTTGAATATGCCACCTTTTAAGGATAATTTATTATTCATAGCAGATACCGCAGATAGACTTATTAACAATATATGCCCTGCCTGAATACAATATTATAAGGAATTACAGGGCGGAAATATAATGATATATATGGACAATGCGGCGACAACTGCTGTCAGAAAAGAAGTGGCTGAAGCAATGCTTCCATATCTTTTGGGAGATTATGGAAACCCGTCAGGTGTGTACAGGTTGTCTGAAAAAGCTAAAAATGTTGTTGAGGAATCAAGAGATATTATTGCAGATATAATAAATGCTGACAGAAATGAAATATTTTTCACCTCTGGTGGAACGGAAGGGGATAACTGGGCAGTTAAAGCAGAGAGCCTGAAAAGAAAACAGGGACATATAATAGTAAGTTCAATAGAACACCATGCGGTGACGGAATCGGCACTGTGGCTTAAGAATTATGGAATAGATGTCACATTTGCACCAGTTGATGAGCAGGGAATTGTTAAGCTGGAACAGTTAGAAAAAATGATTAGAAATGATACATTTTTAGTGTCAGTTATGCTTGCTAATAATGAAATTGGAACTATCCAGCCGATAGAAAATGTATGTGAAATTGCGCATGAGTATGGTGCAAAGGTTCATTCTGATGCAGTGGCGGCATTTGGACATATTGATGTTGATGTGAAAAAGCTGGGCGTTGATTTCTTAAATGTAAGCGGACATAAGATATGCGGACCAAAGGGCGTAGGATTTCTGTATGTCAGGGGCGGAAAGCCAGAACGGTTCATGCATGGAGGCGGACAGGAAAATGGACTTAGGGCAGGCACTGAAAATGTAGCCGGGATTGCAGGACTTGCGACGGCGGCAAGAATTGCTTATGAAACACTTTCTGACAGGGCAAGGCAGGAAAAGAAAATCAGCGACTATATGATTAAGAGAATACTAAGAGAAATTCCTTATTCAAGACTTAATGGAAGCAGGGAAATCCGTGTTACGGGCAATATGAATTTCAGTTTTCAGTATGTTAATGGCGGAATGCTGGTTGTAATGCTTAACAAACAGGGAATATGCGCATCTGCAGGTTCAGCGTGTACATCTAATTCAGGAAAGCCTTCACATGTCCTTCTTGCACTTGGACTTGATGAAAAAATAGCAGAAGGTTCACTAAGGCTGACAATTAACCATACAATTACACACAGGGAAGCTGATTATGTGGTTGAGTGTATTAAGAAAGATGTTGCCAGACTGCGGGAATTGGCTTAATATTATTATATCAGACAGTTACGGAGGTTAAAATAATATGTGGTACGAAGAAGCGGTGTTTTATCAGGTATTTCCACTTGGATTTTGTGATGGATTAAGAGACAACGACGGGGTGATGAACAGATGCATATCAGAATTTGCAGACTGGATACCGCATTTGCAGAAGTTAGGAACTGATGCGGTGTATTTTTCTCCAATTTTTGAGAGCGATTATCATGGCTATGATACAAGGGATTACCGTGTGATAGATAAAAGAATAGGCAGTAATAAGGATTTTTCAGAGCTTGTGGTAAAGCTGCATGAGGCAGGCATAAAGGTGGTTATTGATGGTGTGTTTAATCATGTGGGAAGGGGCTTCTTTGCATTTAAGGATGTATGTGAGAAGAAATGGGATTCTGTCTATAAGGATTGGTTTAATATCAGCTTTGATGGCAATTCGCCATATAATGATGGATTCTGGTATGAAGGCTGGGAAGGTTATTATAATCTTGTGAAACTCAATCTGAATAATCCGGATGTGGTTAATTATCTTATTGAGTCAGTGCGCGGATGGGTTGATGAATTTGATATTGATGGAATAAGACTTGACGTTGCGTACTGTCTTAACAGGGATTTTATGAAGCGTTTAAGATACGAAACAGACCGGATGAAGCAGGAGTTCTTCCTTGTAGGAGAAATGCTTCACGGTGATTACAACACAATAGTCAATGATGAGTGCCTGCACAGTGCAACTAATTATGAGTGTTATAAGGGACTGTACTCAAGCTTTAATTCAATGAATATGTTCGAGATTGCACACAGCATTGAAAGACAGTTTGGGAAAGAGCCATGGTGTCTCTATACAGGAAAACATCTGCTTACATTCGTTGATAACCATGATGTTTCAAGGATTGCCAGCACGCTTACCAATAAAGCACACCTGCCGCTTATATATGCGCTGATGTTCGGCATGCCGGGAATTCCATGCATATATTATGGAAGTGAATGGGGCTGCGAGGCAGTTAAGGGCAGCGGCAATGACAATATCCTGCGTCCTTCATTTGACAAGCCGGAATACAATGAGCTGACTTATACAATAAGTTCATTAGGACAAATGTATCATAACAGCAGGGCATTAAGCTATGGTGATTATACCAAGAAAGTACTCACCAACAGACAATATGTATTCAAAAGGGAAGCTGATGGAGAAAAAGTGCTTGTCGCAATTAATGCAGATGAGAATGAATATACAGCTTACTTTGATACAGAATGTGCGGATGCACTTAATATTATAACCGGTAAGAAGGAAGACTTATCTGGGAAAATAGTTCTTCCACCTTACAGCTTCAGATTTTACAGATGTATGTAGAAGGTGCAGATAAGATACATGCATATAAAATAAGCCTGAGCTCATCATAATCTGATGAACTCAGGCTTTCTTTCATTAAATATTGTGTAGTAATTAAATCCTGCGTTCTTAAGGATATCAGCCACGACATCAAATCTGTAAGCAAAAAACTTAACTTCGTGTGCATCAGAACCTACAGTGATTATCTCTCCTCCGAGGTCGTGATACATTTTAACAATATCAAGGCATGGATTAGGTTCAGGCATTCCGTATTTAAGACCGGCAGTGTTGATTTCAATTCCTTTTCCTTGCTCAATGATTGTTTTAAGAATTATGCAGATTAAATCGTTAAAATCGTGCCAGTCATATGTGTAAGAATTGGCAGGTATATATCTTGCAATATAATCAAGATGACCATACACATCAAAGTTGTGACAACAGCCAAGATTATCAAGAATACTTTCGTAATAAGTTAAAACAGTATCCTTTGCAGAACGTTTCTCCCAAAACTCAGGGTAGTATGGATCTTCTCCATATACAAGATGTGACGAGCCTATTATAAAATCAAGCTGTTTTGCAGAATCGTATGAATTGACTCTGTCTGCGACGCTTCTCATAAGTCCCTGTTCAACACCTATGTGAATATTGATTTTATCTTTGTATGATTCTTTCAGATTCTGGAAATACTTAATGTATTCCTCAAAATCAAGGTCAAACATGACTTTTCCATCTTCTAAAGGAGCATCAAAGTCATTATGGTCGGTAAAACAGATGTGTTTAAATCCCAGTGAAATAGCATTGTTAACAACATTTACAGGGTTCTCCTCTGAATCAGAAGAGAACATAGTATGTATATGTGAATCTGATAACAGCATATTAATGTCCTCCATCAAATATTAGTCATATGCTTAAATGTCAATATACATTATACATAAACATAATTAATCCGCAATTGATATTTTTGATGTTTATGTAGAACATGTAAACTAATGTAAAATATAGGTAATTTTTCCTTGAAAATGATTATTAGTATTGATATTATTAAAAAGACAGCGTATAAATTCTGATTATGTGAATGCGCATAGATGTAGAAGTACCAACTACGCTGTCCGACCTTGACTTTTATGCGCAGATAGGAGCTTTCGTGAGTTTTGAATTGATACACATTGTGATTATTCTTCTCGGAGGAATAGCGCTTTTCCTTTTTGGAATGCAGCTTATGGGAGATGGATTAAAGAAAGTGGCTGGTGGCAAACTGGAAGTTATTCTGTATAGATTAAGTAATACACCTCTTAAGGGAGTACTGCTTGGTACAGGTGTTACGGCAATTATCCAGTCATCGTCGGCAACTTCTGTTATGGTTGTTGGTTTTGTTAATGCCGGTATGATTAAAATGAAACAGGCTATCGGTATTATTATGGGCGCAATTATAGGTACATCTGTTACTGGATGGGTATTATGTCTTTCTGATATCAGTGGTGGTGCCGGATGGGTAGACTTACTTTCAACAGAGGTTCTTGCTGCTGTTATTGGTGTTATCGGAATCATGTTTAGGATGTTCTGTAAGAACCCTACAAAAAAGCATATAGGTGATATTATGATAGGTTTCTGTATCCTTATGGTAGGAATGCAGAACATGAGTGCAGCAGTTGCACCATTAAGATCTGAGCCGGCATTTATTGATATGCTTACCAAGTTTTCTAATCCATTTATAGGAATACTTATAGGACTTTTGGTTACTGCCGTTTTGCAGAGTGCATCTGCTACAGTTGGTATTCTTCAGGCTTTATCAGTTACAGGAGCTATTTCATTTTCAGTAGCACTGCCTATTATAATGGGTATTGCTGTCGGAGCTGCCATGCCTGTTATCATTTCTTCATTTGGTGCGACTACAGATGGTAAGAGAACAGCATTTGTATATCTTCTTGTTGATGCACTTGGTGCTTTAATATGGGCAGTAGTATTTTATAGTATTAATCATTTTGTGCATTTTTCATTTATGGACAGAACGATGACAACTGTTTCGATAGCATTTGTGAACTCATTATTCAGAGTTGCAACAGTTGCTGTACTGTTTCCATTCATCAGATTCCTTGAAAAGATGGTATGTGCAATTTTCAAGGAGGTTGTTGATGAGGAAGATAAAGATATTGTTGAAATCAGTGTACTTGATGACAGATTTATTGCTCATCCTACAGTTGCTATTGAACAGGCTAAGACAGTTCTTTGTTCAATGGCACATATGGCACAGAAAAATCTTATTCGTTCCATGGAACTACTGGATACATTTTCGCAGGAAAAATATGACAAGATTCAGAGAAGAGAAGATAAGGTTGACAGATATGAAGATAAGCTTGGAACTTATCTTGTAAAGATTACACAGCAGGAACTTACTTCTGGACAGAACAAGGAGGTCTCAAAGCTTCTCCATACAATTTCTGATTTTGAGAGAATAAGTGACCATGCTGTTAACATATCACAGGCAGCAGCAGAACTGTTTAATGAAAAGCTTAGGTTTTCTGATTGTGCTGTTGAAGATGTTGAACTGATGTCATTAATTATGAAAGAAATAGTTGGAAATGTAATAGATGCATTTGAACAGAACAAGGTAGAATATGCCTATAAGACAGAGCCGTTAGAAGAACTCGTTGACATATATTGTGATGAAATGAAGATGAATCATGTCAAGCGTGTCCAGAAAGGTGAATGTACACTTCATCAGGGCTTTATATTTAATGATCTGCTTACAGATTTTGAGAGAATTGCTGACCATTGTTCTAACGTGGCAGTTGCGATTATTGAGCTTGAGTTAAATGTGTTTGATACACATGAGTATCTTATTAATCTCAAGAAGGATAACGGAACTAATTTTGATAAATATTTTGAGGAATACAAAGAAATGTTTCCTTTAAGTCAGTATTAAGCGTGGATTAGCGTTAAGTAAACAATATTGGATACAGAATTTGTTAATATTTCGTCAAAATGACTAATTGATAATGAGTTATTATTGAAAAAAGTGCAAAAATGTAAAAAATGGGAAGAAAGCCTTGATATTTAGCTTCTTCTTATGTAAAATACATGGTAGTTGAAATTTTAACAAACTATGTTATAAAAATTCATTTTAGGAGGAATTGTTTTTATGTCAGTAAAAGTTGCAATCAATGGTTTTGGTCGTATCGGTAGACTTGCATTCAGACAGATGTTTGGTGCAGAAGGATATGAGGTAGTTGCTATTAACGATTTAACAAGCCCTAAGATGCTTGCTCATCTTTTAAAGTATGACTCATCACAGGGAAGATATGTTAACTTCGGTGAGGAAGATCAGGTAACAGCTGATGATGAGGCTGGTACAATCACAGTTAAAGGTAAGACTATCAAGATTTACAAAGAGCCAGATGCTAATAACTGCCCATGGGGAGAGATTGGTGTTGATGTAGTTCTTGAGTGTTCAGGATTCTATACATCTAAGGCTAAGGCACAGGCTCATATTAATGCAGGTGCTAAGAAGGTAGTTATCTCAGCTCCAGCTGGAAACGACCTTAAGACTATCGTTTACAATGTAAACCATGAGACACTTACAGCAGATGATCAGATTATCTCAGCTGCTTCTTGTACAACAAACTGCTTAGCTCCTATGGCTAAGGCACTTAACGATTGTGCAACAATCGAGTCAGGTATTATGTGTACAATTCATGCTTACACAGGTGATCAGATGATTCTTGACGGACCACAGAGAAAGGGTGATTTAAGAAGATCTAGAGCAGGTGCTTGCAACATCGTTCCTAACTCAACAGGTGCTGCTAAGGCTATTGGTCTTGTTATCCCAGAACTTAATGGAAAGCTTATTGGAGCTGCTCAGAGAGTTCCAACACCTACAGGTTCTACAACAATTCTTAATGCTGTAGTTGCTAAGAAGGTTACAGTTGATGAAGTTAATGCTGCTATGAAGGCTGCTGCAACAGAGTCATTCGGTTACAATACAGAGCAGATTGTATCTAGCGATATCGTTGGTATGAGATTTGGTTCATTATTTGATGCTACTCAGACAATGGTTAATGAACTTCCAAACGGTGGCTGCCAGGTTCAGGTTGTTTCTTGGTATGATAATGAGAACTCATACACAAGCCAGATGGTTAGAACAATTAAGTACTTCGCTGAATTAAACTAATCATTTAGATTGTTTTTGCCGGAGAATGGTATGACTATTCTCCGGTTTTTTATAAAGCTGTATATGTAGCTATTTTATGTATTATATGGAGGATATTAATATGCTTAATAAAAAGTCTATTGATGATATCAATGTAAAGGGCAAAAGAGTATTATGCAGATGCGATTTTAATGTACCTTTAGATGGAAGCAGAATAACAGATGAAACAAGACTTGTAGCTGCTCTTCCAACAATCAAGAAGCTTATTGCTGATGGAGGAAAGGTTATTCTTTGTTCACATCTTGGAAAGCCAAAGGGACCAGATGCTGCATTTTCTCTTGCTCCAGTTGCAAAGAGACTTTCAGAACTTCTTGGTCAGGAAGTTAAGTTTGCAGCAGATGATACTGTTGTAGGCGATAATGCAAGAGCAGCTGTTGCTGCAATGAATGATGGAGATGTTATTCTTCTTGAAAATACAAGATTCAGACCAGAAGAGACTAAGAATGGTGAAGCATTTTCTAAGGATTTAGCTTCTATTGCAGATGTATTTGTTAATGATGCATTTGGTACAGCTCACAGAGCACATTGTTCTAACGTAGGTGTTACACAGTATGTTGATACAGCTGTTGTTGGATACCTTATGCAGAAGGAAATTGATTTCCTTGGAAATGCAGTTAATAATCCTGTAAGACCTTTCGTTGCAATTCTTGGTGGTTCAAAGGTTTCTTCTAAGATTTCAGTTATCAATAATCTTCTTGATAAGGTTGACACACTTATTATCGGTGGTGGTATGTCTTATACATTCCAGAAAGCACATGGTGGTAATGTAGGTCAGTCATTAGTAGAGGATGATTATCTTGATTATGCTAAGGATATGATGAAGAAGGCTGAAGAAAAGGGCGTTAAAATGCTTATTCCTATCGATACAGTTGTAGCTAAGGAATTCAGCAATGATTCTCCTTCACATGTCGTAGAAGCAGGACATCAGGCAGATGATGACATGGGTATGGATATTGGACCTAAGACATGTGAGCTTTACAAGGAAGCTTTAAAGGATGCCAAGACTGTAGTATGGAATGGACCAATGGGAGTGTTTGAATTCCCTAATTTCGCAGCAGGAACAATTGCTGTTGCAGAAGAACTTGCACAGCTTAAAGATGCTACAACAATCATTGGTGGTGGTGATTCAGCAGCTGCTGTTAACAACTTAGGATTCGGAGATAAGATGACACACATCTCTACAGGTGGTGGAGCATCTCTTGAATTCCTTGAAGGTAAAGAACTTCCAGGTGTAGTTGCAGCTAACGATAAGTAATTGATTTTACTGACATAGTTATATAATAATATTTTAATCCAGACCTTATTTTTGTTAAGTGGGGTCTGGATTTTTTGTTATTTATTTCACAAACTATACTTGAAATATGTACCAAAGTATGCTATTATTTGTTTTACTAGGATAGTTATATCGGAATAATTTAATAGGATTGTCCATATATATGTTATTATGGATAATTTCCTGTGGGGAGGCGTAGAATGAGAAGAAAAGTAATAGCAGGCAATTGGAAGATGAATATGACACCAAGCCAGGCAGTTAAGCTCGTTACTGAATTGAGACCGAATGTTAATAATCCGGATGTTGATGTTGTGTTCTGTGTACCATCCATTGACATTGTACCTGTGGTGGAGGCAGTGAAGGGATCTAATATACATATTGGTGCAGAGAATGTATATTATCAGGAGAAAGGAGCATTTACCGGTGAGTTATCGCCTGAGATGCTTGTTGATGCCGGGGTAAGCCATGTTATAATAGGACATTCAGAAAGAAGAATGTATTTTAATGAAAGCAATACAGTGCTTAATCTCAAGATGCATAAGGTACTTGAACATGGAATTATCCCAATTCTTTGTTGTGGAGAGACACTTGAACAGAGAGAAAAAGGGATTACACTTGATTTCGTTAAAGAACAGATAGTAGAAGCATATGTTGGTGTTACTAAAGAGCAGGTGCTTCATACAATAGTTGCTTATGAGCCAATCTGGGCTATTGGAACAGGAAAGGTTGCAACTACAGCGCAGGCACAGGAAGTATGCGGATTTATAAGAACTGTATTCGAAGAGTTATATGATAAAGAAACAGCGGATCAGATAAGGATTCTTTATGGAGGAAGTGTTAATGCTTCTAATGCAGCAGAGCTTTTTGCTCAGCCTGATATTGATGGTGGACTGGTAGGAGGTGCAAGTCTCAAGCCGGATTTTGCGGATATAGTTAATTATAATAAGTAAATAAGCATGAAAAGACCTTGTTTTGATGATAATATTCAAGACAAGGTCTTTGATTTTTTTTACAAATGTGCTATCATGCTATAGGCAATTAATTAGAATACATTTAAAGGAGAATCACATTATGAGTAAAAAACCAGTAGTTTTAATGGTACTTGATGGTTATGGTTTAAATGATAGAACAGAGGGTAATGCTATTGCTATGGCTAACACTCCTGTTATGGATAAGCTTATGAAGGAATGCCCGTTCCAGAAGGGATATGCTTCAGGACTTGCTGTAGGTCTTCCAGACGGACAGATGGGTAATTCAGAAGTTGGTCATATGAATATTGGTGCTGGTAGAATTATTTATCAGGATCTTACAAGAATTACTAAGGATATTGAAGATGGTACATTCTTTAAGAACGAAGAATTACTTGAGGCAATGGAGAACTGCAAGAAGAATGATTCGGATCTTCACCTTTTCGGACTTTTATCAGATGGTGGTGTTCACAGTCATTTAAGTCATGTATATGGACTTTTAGAGATGGCAAAGCAGCAGGGAGTATCTAAGGTATATGTTCATGCGTTCCTCGATGGAAGAGATACACCTCCAGCTTCAGCTAAGGGTTTTGTTGAGACACTTGAGAATAAGATGGCAGAAATCGGAGTTGGTAAGGTTGCATCTTTATCAGGCCGTTACTATGCAATGGACAGAGATAATAACTGGGACAGAGTAGAAAAGGCTTATGATTCACTTGTAACAGGTGATGGCATTAAGGCCGAGTCAGCTACACAGGCACTTCAGGAGTCATATGATAATGGTAAGACAGATGAATTCGTTGAGCCAACAGTTATCTGTAAAGATGGTCAGCCACTTTCATTAGTTAAGGCTAATGATTCTGTTATATTCTTTAACTTCCGTCCAGACCGTGCAAGAGAGATGACAAGAGCGTTCTGCGATGATAAGTTTACAGGATTTGAAAGAAAGACAGGATTTATTCCATTAACATTTGTATGTTTCAAGGATTATGATGAATCAATCCCTAACAAGAAGGTTGCATTCAAGAAAGAGATTATTAAGAACACATTTGGTGAATTCCTTGCTAATCATGGAAAGAAGCAGTTAAGACTTGCTGAGACAGAGAAATATGCACATGTTACATTCTTCTTTAATGGCGGTGTTGAAGATCCTAATGTTGATGAGTTCAGATTACTCGTTAACTCACCTAAGGATGTTGCAACATATGACTTAAAGCCAGAGATGAGTGCTCCGGAAGTAGGTATGGACTTAGTTGAGGCTATCAAGTCTGACAAATATGATGTTATTATTATCAACTTTGCTAACCCTGATATGGTTGGACATACAGGTGTTATTCCAGCAGCAATCAAGGCTGTGGAGAAGGTTGATGAGCTTGTTGGAAAGGCTGTAGATGCGGTTAAGGATGTTGATGGAGTTCTCTTTATCTGCGCAGACCATGGTAATGCTGAGAAGATGATTGATTACGAAACAGGAGCTCCACATACAGCACATACAACTAATCCGGTTCCATTCATTCTTGTTAATTATGATGAGAATTATACACTTCGTGAGGGTGGAAGATTATGCGATATTGCTCCTACACTTATTGAAATTATGGGACTTGAGAAACCGGTTGAGATGACAGGTGAATCTCTTCTTGTTAAGAAGAACTAATTGAGTGGTTGAAATTAATTTGTCAATTTTTCTTGCACAAAATGTTTATTTGTGATAGAATGACCTATGTTGCCGTATTGGCATAATTATGTAATAAAAAGCGCATGATGCGCAGGAATGAGGATGGTATGAATAAGATAATTCCATTGTTTCATATGTCTGTCGGAGATGTATTAAGAATTGGTTTAATGGGAGTATTTGTAGTAATTTGTATAGCTTTAGCAATAATAATTCTTATGCAGGAAAGTAAGCAGAACGGATTGTCAGGAACAATTAGTGGTGCTGCTGATTCATACTGGGGTAAGAACAAGGGCCGTTCAATGGAAGGCAAGCTTGTTAAGATAACCAAGATTCTTGTAGTTCTTTTTGTTGTTATAGCAGTTATACTTAATTTTAATTTCTAAATTACGGACACTCTTAAGAAACGGATAATTTCTTAAGAGTGTTTTTGCTTTTACGGGTAATCTGGTGTAGTCCGGATATTTTAATGGTAAGAAAGGGATATAAGGGATATGGAGAAGGATATATTTAAACAGCGAAGACAGATGCTTGCTGATATAATTCTTAATAATGAACTGTATGCTCCGATGAAAGCTAAAGAAATCGCTATGCTTCTCGATATTCCGAAAGCTAAGCGTTCAGAGCTTATGGAAGTGCTTGACAGTCTTGTCGCAGATGGAACAATAGGTGTATCAAAGAAGGGTAAGTACATGAAGCCTGAGAATGTAGCACTTGTTGGAACATTTGAAAGTACAAGCAGAGGCTTTGGTTTTGTAGTAATACCTGACAGGGAAGATGATATATTTGTCAAGGCTAATGATACGATGAATGCTTTCTATCATGATAAGGTCAAGGTTGTGATAACTACTGAGAAGAATGGCGGTAAGAGGGCTGAAGGTAAGATTGTTGCCATTCTTGAGCATGAGGTTAAGGAAGTTGTCGGAACATTCCAGAAGAACAGAACGTATGGTTTTGTTATTCCTGATAATGCCAAGATTAGCTGTGATATATTTATACCGCAGGAATTCATGAATGGAGCGGTTGAAGGTTCTAAGGTTGTTGCTTCTATAAGTGATTACGGCAGTCAGAGTAAGAATCCACAGGGAAAGGTTACAGAAGTACTTGGACATATAGATGATCCGGGTGTGGACATAATGTCTATTATCAAGGCATATGATTTACCAGTGGAGTTTCCTGAATCAGTTAAGAAGGCAATTAATGATATTCCTGATATTGTCAGTGAGAAGGATAAGGCTGGACGAGTTGATTTGAGAAATGTTCAGATGGTTACTATAGATGGTGAGGATGCGAAGGATTTGGATGATGCAGTATCTATCTCGAAAGAAGGTCCTGTATATCATCTTGGTGTCCACATAGCGGATGTAAGCCATTATGTTACAGAGGGAAGTGCATTGGATAAGGAGGCACTTAAACGAGGTACGAGTGTTTACCTTGTAGACCGTGTTATTCCAATGATACCGCATAAGTTATCTAATGGGATATGTTCACTTAATCAGGGAGAAGACAGACTGGCACTCAGCTGCCTTATGGATATTGACGAAAAGGGCAATATTGTTGGACATAGAATATGTGAAACTGTTATTAATGTAGACAGAAGGATGAGCTATACAAGTGTAAAAAAGATTCTTGTAGATAATGATACTAATGAAATTATGAAGTATAAAGAGCTTGTTCCAATGTTTCATATGATGGAAGAGGCTGCGGAGCTTCTTAGAAAGAAGAGATTTGCAAGAGGTTCGGTTGATTTTGATTTCCCTGAAAGTAAGATTATACTTGATGAGAATGGCCACCCGACTGATATTAAGCCGTATGACAGAAATGTAGCAACTAAGATTATTGAAGATTTTATGCTTGCCGCTAATGAAACTGTTGCAGAGGATTATTTCTGGCAGGATATGCCATTTCTATATAGAACTCATGAGAATCCTGATCCTGAAAAAATGCGTAAGTTAGCCACATTTATTAATAACTTTGGTTATACATTAAGACTTACTGATGATTTAAGACCTAAGGAGATTCAGAAGCTTCTTTCTGAGATAGAGGGTTCTGATGCTGAGAATCTTATAAGCAGACTGACACTCCGCTCTATGAAGAAAGCTAAGTATACTACTGAATGTGTAGGACATTTTGGACTCGCTGCCAAGTATTACTGTCATTTCACATCGCCTATCAGAAGATATCCTGATCTCCAGATTCACAGAATTATCAAGGAGAATCTTCACGGAGGTTTAAGTCCTAAGAGAGCTGACCATTATGATGCAATATTACCGGATGTTGCTGTCCAGACAAGTGCTATGGAGCGGCGTGCGGCAGATGCTGAAAGAGATACAGACAAGCTTAAAATGGCTGAGTATATGGAACAGTTTGTTGGAGAAACATTTGATGGAGTTGTTTCGGGTGTTACCGCGTGGGGCGTATATGTTGAACTTCCAAACACTATCGAGGGCATGGTTTCTATCAATAATATGAAGGGATTCTATACATTTGACGAGGAACACTATGAGATGGTAGGAGAACTTGGGAACAGAAGTTATAAGCTCGGACAGAAGGTTAAGGTTGTGGTTATAGGCACCGATAAGATACTAAGAACAATTGATTTTGCATTTGCATAGAATAGAATGGAGACTGACATGGCATCAAAAACAAGCGCATCAGGAAACAGACTTATAGCGAACAATAAGAAAGCTTATTTTGATTATTTTATAGAAGAGAAATACGAGGCAGGTATGGTACTTCACGGCACTGAGGTTAAATCAATCAGAGCAGGTAAGTGCTCAATTAAGGAATCTTATATCAAGATTGAGAATGGCGAAGTGTATGTATTAGGTATGAATATTACACCATATGAGAAGGGAAACATATTCAATAAAGATCCTTTAAGACCTAAGAAGCTGCTTCTTCACAAGAATCAGATTAATAAGCTTACTGGTGAACTTACAATTAAAGGTTACACACTTGTTCCTCTTCAGGTATATCTGAAAGAGGGAAAGGTGAAGATGGAAATTGGTCTTGGAAAAGGTAAGAAGAACTTTGACAAGAGAGATTCTATTGCAAAGAAAGACCAGATAAGAGATGCACAGAAGGAATTCAAGAACAAGAATCTTAGATTTTAGAAATATTTTATCAGTTTTGAATCACAAGTTCATTGACTTGGCATTATGCCAATGTTAATATAAATAAGCAGGTGAAACTGCTTACACACGGGCTAGTAAAGGTTTCGACGGGGATCTTGAAGCTGGTGAAGCTATCCGCAGGAAAGCGTCAAATTCCAAACTTAAATATAAACGCTAACGATAATTTAGCATACGCTGCCTAATTGCAGCAGTCTGACTTAAAGCACCTACACTTTAAGACCCAGGCTTCGAACATGTAGGAAACGACAGTATCAAAGCTTTGAGGTGCTGGTCGTATCATGAAGCTACTAAAGGTACAAGGGTGTTGATTCCCGTGCACCGGAGGGAATGTCAAATAATCAACTATGATAGTAGAAGAACAGGGAATGGGTTTTCGGACAGGGGTTCGACTCCCCTCTGGTCCATTTTTGATGCAAAATCCGAACTCTTTGAGTTCGGATTTTGTGCGTTAAGCATCTTATTAATTAATAATTCAGATGTTCTTTTATTAATATCCATATCCGTACAGATTTTTTGAAGTGGATGACCTTATATGTAACACGCTTGGTGGAATGTTAGGATTTGTTATGACACCTGTATTCGTATTCATGCTTCCTAAGCATGAGAGAATGGATGAGATTGCATATAAAAGAGGGCAGGTCGTTTCGGAATTCAGAAGAGCGGTTGCGTGGATTATTGACATTGTGGTTATAATATTTGATGGAGAGTGATGTAATTGCTTTTATAATGTCTGGAAAAATGCCATTCATGCCTTCCCAGAATTCATTTTCAATATTTGTCATAGTAATCCCCTTTGATTAGCTAATTAAAAGTTACGAACAAAAACTACATTAATTATAACTCAGTATACGGGCAAAAGTATACAAAAATAATTGAATTAAAAACATGAATATTATACAATCATTATAGCAATAGTAAAGATAAATTTACAGGGGAACGTGGAATGAGATTATTATCGGATATAGTGGAGTCAATCAGGCAGGTATGCAGATATGAGAAAACTGTCAGAGTAGATACCAAGGCACTTCAAAGTGTCATGATGATATTTGTATTAGTTATGTTGCTGATTGACATAGAGAATTTTAAGCTTGGTAAATATATTATCGGTGGTGTGACACTGGCAGTTGCAGTTATGAGTATAGTGCTTGTAATTGTATTAAAATACATTAAAAATGTATACAGGATATGTCAGGCTGCTGTTGTAGTATTTTTTATATTGGCAGTTATTATATCAATTGAAGGAACTAATGATGGCTTTTCACTATTATGGTTTTTATTACTGCCAGTCATAACACTTGTGCTTTTAGGCATGCCATTTGGTGCACCGGTGTGTATATTTTTTGGTTTGTATATTACGGTGTTATTCTGGACTCCTCTTAATAATATGCTTATATATAATTACACAAGGGATTATTTATTCTATTATCCGATTTTTTACTGGGGTTTCTGTCTTCTTGTAGTTGCCATGGATATTTTCTATAAGCTGTATCAGATAAGACAGGCGGACAATGAGAAAAATCTTGAAGCAGAAGTACTTGAAGCTGTAGAGGGGACTAAGAAACTTATGATTGATGCTGTTACAGCAATAAGCCAGATGCTTGATGAAAAGGATGTATATACACAGGAACATTCAAAGAGGGCTGCAGAGTATTCCAAGCTTATCGCAAAGAACCTGAAGGCGCATGAATTCACAGACGAAGAGATTTCACTGATATATAGAAGTGCCTTTCTGCATGATATTGGCAAGATTGCAGTTCCAGATGCGGTACTTAACAAACCTGCAAAGCTTACAGATGAGGAGTATGGAATAATGAAGAATCATACAGTCTGGGGCGGTCAGATATTATCTGGTCTGGAATTTCTTCCACAGGCAGATATGGGGGCTGTGTACCATCATGAAAGATATGATGGTAAGGGCTATCCATATGGAATTAAGGGAGAAGAATTTCCATGGATGGTAAGAATAATCAGTGCAGCAGATTCACTTGATGCGATGAATTCTAACAGATGTTACAGAAAGCATTGTGATAAGGATTATATTATTGGTGAATTTGAGAAGGGCGCTGGAACACAGTTTGATAAATCTGTTGCAGAAACTGTAATTACATTGATTGAGGAAGGCAGGATAGTAATATAGATATGTCAGAGAATACCAGAGTAGTATCACGAATAAAGCATATATGGGAAGTGATAGTGTGTCCATATGAAGATAAAAGCCTTGCATTCTGGATTAAGGTTGTATTTGAATTTATATGGGCTATCAGTATTCCTAATGGAATTGTCTATGGGGCACCAGATGATTATATAATAGCATTAATTATAATGGTCACAGTTCTTTTTATTAATATAATGGTTTCAAGATTTTATTACAGAACATGGATAGATGCGATAGTGTGCATAATTCTAAGCATACCAGTATTTTATGTGTATTATCATGCGAGTATCGGATATTTCAGCGTAATGTTTTCCATGATATTTGCATGTGGAATTGTATTCGTGCTTGGAATACGTAACAGCATTGTGCTTAATTTTGTATTTTTAATTATGGTAATTGTGTGTTTCAGGCTCAATGTTGATATGTCAGCCAAGTTTATATACGGCGATAATATAACGCTTCGTTTTCCATATCTGTTTATATGTTTCGTTCTTATATCATACTGCCTTATGTATATTATCCAGCGTTACTGGGTTGAAAAAAGAAAGAGAAACCAGATACTTGAGGAACGTGTGCATGATGAGAGGAAAAAGCTTGAATCTATGTCAATGAAGGTTATCGATACAATGTCCAAAGCTCTGGCAGCCAAGATACCGGGAGAAGAGGAGCACTGTAATAATGTGGCAGAGTATTCAAGGAGTATTGCACAGAGAATGAATCTTGATAAGAAATCATGTGATGATGCTTATAAGGCAGGATTACTGCATGAGATTGGAATGATTGGCATACCGGATGCACTTATTAACAGGGTTGATCTTACAGATGACGAGTATGAGATTTTTAAGACCTATGTCAGTAAGGGGTATCAGATTATTAATATGTTACAGACAGATGAATCACAAGGAATTGCACAAGCAGTCAGATATCACCGCGAGAATTATGACGGAAGTGGTTTTAATGAGGGTATAAGTGGCGATGATATTCCATTGCTTGCACGTATTGTTGCAATAGCTGATTATGCTGACCGACACATAGGCAGGAATGAAGACATATCCGATATCAGGGACAATATTGAAAGGATGGCAGATACAGTATTTGATCCGATTTGTGCCAGTATTATGGTTGAAATACTCAGCTAAGGCAGGTATGTCTGATAAGTTAATTATGGTTTTATCTGTTGATATATTATTCACCTGTTGATAATGGAATAATAGCGGTATAATATGAATAACTGGTGATGAATCTGTGAAAAAAGTTTGAACCGTGGAGATTAATATATAACAATGAGTGAATTGAATATAATAGAAATAGAGCATGGAATATCTTATATCACACCATCGGAATCGCCGTTGTCGTCTAATGTTGTGGTAATTGAGGGAAGTGATGATATATGGCTTTATGATGTCGGAAATCATCCCGATGTTATAGAACATTTAAAAGAGATTAATTGTGATGGTAAAAATATTAATATTGTATTGTCACATTTTTATCTTGACCATATTGGCAATCTGGATAAAATATGCGGATTATGGAAGAATGATGAATCGCAGGATAAAGGACATCCACAGATAAAAGACAGGATAAAAATTTATCAAGGGAAATATACTTATAAGCACACTAATAAAGGTGAAATTGTATCTGATGATATGTATATTGATGCTGGTTTTCATAAGTTTCATATATTTCAGCTTCCGTCATGTCACTCAAAAGGAAGTGTAGCAATGGAAGTAGACGGGAGATATTGCTTCCTTGGAGATGCATTGTATCCGGCAACTAAGGGTCCAGTAAGAGAATATAATAAAAGCCTTTTAAAAGAAGAGATTAATGCGCTTGAAAAGATAAAAGCACCATATTTTATGCTTAGTCATAAAGAGCCATTTGCACGACCTAAAAATGTAGTGATGGCGTGGATAGAGAAGATATATAAGGGGTTGTGATGAGGATAAGAAAGTACAAGTGGACTATGCTCATTATAAGTGGAATAATTGCGGGCATAGTATTTACAGGTTGTGTGTGGCCTGTATCTGAGGCAGAAGAGGATAATTCAATTAATTATAAATCAATATTTATTGAAAAGCTGAATGCTCATTGGAAATTACAGATTCCAGAATTACAGGATGGCAGCGATACGAAAATTAAAGAAGTAGGAAAAGGAACAGGTATTTCGTTTGACAATTATTCAAGTGAATATTTTTATTATGACGATTCAGATAGTGCATTTGTATTTAATACACCAGTCAGTGCCCCCAAAACTGTTAACACAAAATATGCACGTTCTGAATTGCGGGAAATGATGGGAGACGATAAAACAGTGAACTGGGACTGGAATGGCAGACATTGTCTTGATGTTGAAGAGGCAGTGACAAAAATTCCAGCAAATGGCAGAGTGATGGTATGTCAGGTGCATGGGATATATCCAAATGGTGATAATGGACCAGTTCCTTTGAAGGTAATATATGAGGGAAACAAAAAACGGCTTGCTATTACTTATAAAGCACATCCTCAATCATATGAAGACCAGAAAATATATTATTTTGACGAAGTAGAGCTGAACCAGAAATTCACAATATCTATACAGATAATTGATGGTACAGGTTATGTTTCAATTAGTAGTAATGGAATATCACAAAAATATGAATATAGTTATAATCCGGTAACAACAGGTTGGATTGATTTTTATAATTATTTTAAAGCTGGAAATTATATTCAGGATTGTGAAGATAATAGTGAGAATGCAGGCTCAACAGTCAAAATGTACAATATAAACGTAACTCATGAATAATCTATATCATGAGTACAGCCATGATTTAACAAAAAATATTGTAATTGAGGTTAAATTGATTTACAATTTATGGTAGTGATTTTAAGGGAGGTTATAGAAATGGATTTTACAACATTACAGAAAGCTATGATTGATGCCATGAAGGCAAGAGATAAGGCGAGAAAGGATTCTATAGCAGTACTTGTATCTGCGGCTAAGAAGCTTGCTATTGATTCGGGCTGTCGTGAAGATATTCCTGATGAGATGGTAGACCAGGCTATATTAAAAGAGATTAAGAGTATCAAGGAACAGATAGATACTTGTCCAGCGGACAGAACTGAGTTATTAGAAGAATATAATGCACGTCTGGCTGTTATGTCAGAGTTTGCACCTAAAATGCTTTCAGAGGATGAGGTAAGAACAATTCTTAATGAGAAGTTTGCAGACGTCATAGCTACTAAGAACAAGGGTCAGATAATGAAAGCTGTCATGTCAGAGCTTAAGGGCAAGGCTGATGGCAAGGTTATCAATGCGGTTGTGGCTGAGATGTGCAAGTAGTTATATTTTAAATGTAAATCTATAGATATATCACAAATTGATTTTTGATTAAATTGCAAAATACGCTAAAGTATTTTGAATCAATGACAATATAAGATATGTAATCAATAATAAATGATTAACATGGGATGCAGCAATTTGAAACAGATTGTTGCATCTTTTTTATTTTATTATAAGTGATTGCCACTTAATACACAAAAGCGTAAAATATATAATATCGTAATATAGGAATATACAACATTTCAGGAGGAGTCAGCTATGAACAGAGCTGTTGTTTATTATTCATTATCAGGAAATACAAAGGAAGCTGCAAAGGTTATTGCAAGAAAGCTGGGAGCAAAAATCTTTGAGATAGATTTAGTTAAGCCATTACCCAAGAATACAGTGAGGCAGATGCTTGTTGGAGGAATGCAGTCAACATTTGGAAGAAGACCTAAGATAAAAGGTGTTCCGGATAACATAGATTATTATGACGAAATTATATTGGGTATGCCAGTATGGGCAGGTATGCCTGCGTCTCCGGTCAACACATTTATAAAGAATTACGGCGTGGCAGATAAAATTGACGCTGTGTTTACATTCAGCGGTGGCGGGGACAATGACAGATGTCTTGCACAGTTGTCAAAAAGTCTTAAAAATATAAAAAGTCAGGTTGCGTTAGCAGACCGCAATAGTAATGCTGCAAAGGATAATCAGGAGAAGCTTGAAAAGTTTGTTATGAGTATCAAGTAGAAATGTATGCTATAATGGACACATTGATAAAGTTGATTACAATATAACTGGAGGATACAAGCATGGACGATAATGTAAAGAAAAGAAACGAAGTACTGGCACAGACTGTAATTAATGGCTTACAGTCGCGAAATATGTCAGGATATTATGCAGAGGATAAAGAAGCAGCTTTAAAGCAGGCTCTGGAGTTAATTGATGAGGAAAGCACAATTGCTATGGGCGGCTGTCACAGTGCACAGGAGATTGGACTTGTGGAGGCTTTGAAGGAGGGCAATTACAATTATATAGACCGTTCAAAGATGACTCCAAGAGAGGGACTTCTGGCTTCATATGACGCAGATGTGTTTTTATCAAGTGCAAATGCGATGACAAGTGATGGAATACTTGTAAATATAGATGGCAATTCCAACCGTGTTTCATGCATAGCGCAGGGACCAAAGAAGGTAATCTTCATAGTTGGAATGAATAAAGTCTGTTCAGACCTTGATTCGGCAATGAAGCGTGCAAGAAATATAGCTGCACCGACCAATGCACAGAATTTCGATGTCAAGACACCATGTAAAACAACCGGGAAATGCTTTGACTGCAAATCGCCAGACACATTATGCTGTCAGTTCCTGATTACAAGATATTCACGCCATGTAGGTAGAATACATGTAATACTTGTCAGTGACACACTTGGTTATTAAAAGGAGGAATCTATGATTAACAGACTGCATATGGCAATGATTGAATTATATAGAGGAGACGCTAAGAGAATACAACATTTTTGCAAGGTTCACAGCTACGCCAGGCTGATTGCACAGATGGAAAATGTTGATGACAAATGTCTTTTTATAATTGAAACAGCGGCACTCACACATGATATCGGGATTCATACATGTGAAGAAAAATATGGTGAGTGCGGAGGAAAACTGCAGGAAAAAGAAGGTCCTGCTATTGCTGCAGGACTTCTTGACAGGCTTGGCTTTGACAGTGAAGTATCAGAAAGAGTGCAGTATCTGATAGGACACCACCATACTTACAATAATATTGACGGCATTGATTATCAGATACTTGTTGAGGCGGATTTCTTAGTTAACATATGTGATGATAATCTTACAAAGGATGCAGCATTGAAAGCATATAATAACATTTTTAAGACGGAAAGCGGTAAAAAGATATGCCGGGAGATGTTTGGTTTGTAGATAATGAGAATTAATGTTACAATTAACAAAAATGTGCGTGGGAAGTGGAGTTTATGAGCGATAATAAAAATGTTAATAATAAGGAAAAAGGCTTTGTTGTCGGTGGATATACTTTTAAGACGAAGCAGGAAGCGCAGGAAGCAAAAGATGAGATGAATGCTATTAAGTATCTGTCGGGGAAGACGGACAGTAAAGATCCGAAACAGGTGTATGTGTTGTATAATAAGATAATTGACAGACAGTTATTTTATACATCCATTGGGCTTAATTATCTCAAGAATTTACAGCAGTTTCTGTATAATTCACCAGATATTCCAGATGATAAGATTAAGCCGATTCCGGTAAAGAGTGAAACACAGATTGCGATTGACAGAAGGCGTGAAAGAAATGAGCATAGAAGTGAGCTGCATACTCTCTCAATCCAGGTGGCAAAGTACAAGAACAATTATATGAGAATTATGATTGTAAATGTGTTTCTTGTTATTGCGTTAATTGCAATGTTTTTTATCCTTAAGACAGGTTCTAATTCTAATGTCATTAATTATGAAGTGAATGTACAGAATAAGTATTCTTCATGGCAGACAGAGCTTGAATCTAAGGAAGCCAAGTTAAAGGAAAAAGAGAAAGAGCTTAATTCAAGGGAAGCGGAGCTTGAATCAAAGCAGTCTTTAAAATCATCATCACAGCAGTCAACAAAGTAGTCATAATATAAATATATGAACAGAGTACACATTTTAAACATATTTATCAGATAGTATATAGATAATTAATTCATCGTGAAAGTGAGGACTACATATGGATAAGATGAAGATTTTAGTAGTAGATGATGAAAGCAGAATGAGAAAGCTTGTAAGTGATTTTCTGACAAGAAAAGGCTATGCTGTTATAGAGGCGGCTGATGGTGTAGAAGCTGTAGATACATTTATGGAGAACAAAGATATTGCACTTATAATTCTTGATGTTATGATGCCAAGAATGGATGGCTGGGAAGTGTGCAGGCAGATAAGAAAGGATTCTAAAGTTCCTATTATAATGCTTACAGCAAAGGGTGAGGAGATGGATGAACTACAAGGTTTTGAATGTGGAGCTGACGAATATATAGCCAAGCCATTTTCACCTAAGATACTTACAGCCAGAGTTGATGCAATTATAAGACGAGCATATGGTGTTGACAGCAACGAGATAATTGAGATTGGCGGAATTACTATAGATAAAGCGGCACATATCGTTAAGATTGATGGTGAAGAGATAGAGTTAAGCTATAAGGAGTTTGAACTGCTTACTTATTTTGTTGAGAATAAAGGGCTTGCGTTGTCAAGAGAGAAGATTCTTAACAATGTATGGAATTATGATTACTATGGTGATGCAAGAACTATAGATACCCATGTTAAGAAATTAAGAAAGAAGATGGGGGAAAAGGGCGATTACATCAAGACAATCTGGGGTATGGGCTACAAGTTCATTGTTGACTGATTCTGCGTATAAGGAAGGCAATTAAAGATGAAGATACATTCAATCAAGTTTAAGATTACACTTCTTCTGGTAGTTACTGTTACATGTCTTGTAGCAATGCTTATTGGGTTTAACAGTATTTTTTCAGAGAAAGTGTATATGAACCGTAAGCAGAAGAGCATGATTAATTCTTATGAGAATGTTAATGAAATCATGCAGAAATATACTGATTTACAGATAGATAAAGATACTATGTGTGCTGATATGGAGAATATATCTACAGCAAAGGGAATATCTGTGCTTGTAGTTGACAGTAGCTGGTGTACCATATATGTAAGTACTCAGGGAGATGATTCAATGATGGAACGTCTTCGTATGAGTATATTTAATGGAGATATTTTTAAGAATAATGGCTCACAGGATAAAGCACCGGAACCTAAGGATCAGGAAGATGATTCAGATAACCCGGCAGACAAGGATGATAAGAAGGAGCATAGAAAGCGTCTGGAAGATATTATTGATATGTCAGGTACATCACTTGTTGAGAACAGGACAATCATAAGTTCCAATGATAATTACACGTTACAGAAGGTGTATGACGAAAGACTTGGCGACTATTATCTTGAAATATGGGGTACACTTGACAATGGATATTCAATTATATTAAGAACTCCTATCCAGGGAATAAAAGATAATGTAAATATATCGACAACCCTTATTAAGTATGTTGGAGGAGCAATTCTTGCTGTTGGTATAATTGCAGCATTTGTAGTATCAACATATATTACCAGACCGATTAAGCAGCTTTCTAATATTGCTGAGAAGATGTCAGAGATGGATTTCAATGCAAGATATGAGGGAAGTGATAAGGGAGAGATTGGTCTGCTTGGAAAGAGCATGAACAATATGTCTGAGAAGCTTGAACAGAATATTGCAGAGCTTAAGAAGGCTAACCTTGAACTTAAGAAAGATATTGATAAAAAAGAAAAGCTCGAGATAATGAGAACAGATTTTCTTTCAAATGTATCTCATGAGTTAAAGACTCCTATTGCACTTATACAAGGATATGCTGAGGGGCTTAAGGAAGGCATAACAGATGATCCTGAAAGCATGGAATTTTATTGTGATGTTATTATGGACGAGGCAAACAAGATGAATACAATGGTTAAGAGACTTCTTACACTTAATCAGATAGAATTCGGAAATGATGAGCCTGAGATGGAGAGATTTGATATTAATGAGCTTATTGCTTCTGTAGCAGATGCCAATGCAATAAGAGCGGGACAAAAGAATATGAGTATAGTATTTGATAACCGTAATGAGCATAATTTTGTGTGGGCTGATGAATACAAGACAGAGGAAGTGCTTACTAATTATATATCTAATGCACTTAATCACTGTGATGGAAAGCGTGCAATTGAGGTGAGAACTGAAAAATCAGAGAATGGAGGAACTATTACCGTTACTGTATATAATAGTGGAAAGAATATTGCTGATGAAGATCTTGAAAGAATATGGGAGAAGTTCTACAAGACTGATAAGGCGAGAACAAGAGAATACGGAGGTAATGGCATAGGACTGTCTATTGTAAAGGCTATTATGGATTCAATGGGGCAGGAATATGGTGTCAGAAATGTATCTGATGGTGTAGAATTCTGGTTTAATCTTGATTGTAAATCATAATATGATATAATTGTTATCAGTGTATGAGAATAATTTGTATATTCATCATGAACGGTGATAATAATTATAAAGGGAAATTGAGGAAATATATATGAAAAAAGTTATAACAGGTCTGCTTGTGCTTTTGTGTATATCTGCACTCACAGGTTGTGGCAAAGATGATGTAACATTAACCAATGAAGATAATGATCTGGTTGCTGAGTATATAGCAGGAACGCTTCTTAAGTATTCATATGATAATGAATGGAAATATCAGAAGCTTAATTCAGCACAGAATGGTGGAGGTACAATAAGTTCGTCTGGTATACAGAAACCGTCACAGACACAGTCTGCAATTACAGGACATAATAATACAATACAGACTACTAAGGCGTCAGGTAATTCAGCGAACACATCAGCAGATTTATTAACAGGGCTGCCAACTGCACTTGGATTTAATGGTGTGACACTTACATATAAGGATTATACTGTGGGAAATCAGTATCCGGCAGATAATTATGTGGTTTCAGTGCCGTCACAGACAGGCTGTAAGGTTGTTGCTGTTGAGATGACACTTACTAATACAAGTGGTTCAACAGTTAATCTTACATCATCAGGTGGTGTTGTATTAAAGCTCACAGCCGGCTCAACAGCTGTAAGCAATTATGCTTCAATGCTTAAGAATGATATTACAACACTTAAGAATGTTTCACTGGCGGCAGGAGAGAGTAAAGAAGTAGTTGTATTATTTCAGGTAAAAGAAAGCGATGCCAATTCATTAGCCGGTTTGGTTATGTCGGCAACATCATCAGGAACATCGCTTGGTTCATTAACAATCAATTAAGAATGCATAACATTTTCAATGTTGTAAAAGGCAGCTTGTGCTTCATCTAACTGATGAACATAGGCTGCTCTTTTTTCAGGCTTATATCCATCGCCATGTCCATTATATTCAGCATAATATACAGTTTCATGTGATTCAGGCTTATTCCAGTCAGTGAAGCCCTCATCAATAATCTGGTCGGAATATTCACAGTTAAGAAGAACAACCTTAGCATGAATTCTCCAAGGTCTGCTTAAAGCAACGCTTTTAGGCGGACAGTTTCCTGTAAATGTGCAATTATCAAATACATAACCGAAAGCCTGACCTTCATATGTTGAAGGTGCAGTATAATAAGAGTTGATGGGTTCATTCCGGTTTAATGCAAAAAGTGTGCAGTTTTTAAAATAAGCTGTGGCACTTCCGAAAATAAAATCAATTTCACCACATATAAAGCAGTCTTCATATAACTGGTGAACGAGCTTTCTTTCACCGTCTATTGTTGGACCTGTAAAACCACCTGGTTGTTTTTCTTTAAGAGGCAGCGGACCGGTAAATAAAGTGTCCTGATGACCGAGAATTTTACAGTGCTTAAATGTGATGTTGTCACCTTCAGCGTATACAGCTATTGCCTGACCGACATTATCACCAAATCCGGCGCTGTTTTCGAATGTTATATTGCTTGCAGAGAAATTATTGGCATATACAAGAAATGTATAGGAACGGAAAGTTCCGCGCTTAGAGCCGTCAGGCATAATCATTCTTGCATAGAAACCCTCAGTAATAATAGTTTCATCTGTATCTTCACCAATTAAGGTAATATTATTTTTCCGGATTTCAATACGTTCTTTATATATTCCTTTTTTGATAAATATAGTTTCGTTGTTATTATCAGAAACAGAATCAACTGCTTTCTGTATGGAATCAAAGTCACCAGAATTGTCTTTAGCTACCGTAATCATAAAAATACATACCTCCTATTTTTTGCTATTATAGCACACTGGACATTAATAAATAAAGCGAGTATAATTCCATTCGTTAAAAAAATTGTAGGAAATAGAGATTATGATAAGAATAGTAGAAGATATGAGAGATGTTAATATATATCTTTCATTAAGAAAACAAGTCGGCTGGATTAAGTTAGATGAAAATCAGGCTCAGAGAGCATTGGATAACAGCGTGAAAGTATTCACAGTATATGATGATGACAAGCCTATAGGAATGGGCAGAGTGGTTGGAGATATGGCTGTAATAAGCTATATCCAGGATTTAATAATAATACCGGAATATCAGAGTAAGCACATAGGAAGCATGCTTATAGAACATATAATAGCTTATGTCAAAGGAATTACTCAAGAAGGCACAAGAATGATGCTTTGTCTGATGTGTGCCAAGGGCAGAGAGATATTCTATGAAAAGCATGGATTTATCGCAAGACCGACACCAGAACTGGGACCGGGAATGATACAGTATATATTACAATAGCATTGTAAAATGTAATGTTAACCTAATGTCAACCTAAATTAATAACGGGTTGACAATTACTTTTCAAGTGTGTACAATAACAAATGTTGTATTACTACATTTGAAAAGAGGACTTTAATTATGAAAAGCAAAAAGGTTACTATTTATCAGCTGACATTTATGGCTATGATGGCAGCAGTTACATGTATTCTTGGACCACTTTCAGTTCCAATTGGTCAGATTCCAATATCTCTTACTAATCTTGTGATTTATTTCACAGTATTTGTACTGGGCATATGGGCAGGAACAGGAAGCTATGGAATATATCTGCTGCTTGGTGCTGTAGGACTTCCTGTATTTTCAGGATTTGCTGGTGGATTAGGAAAGCTTCTTGGACCAACAGGAGGATATCTTATAGGTTTCATATTCATGGCACTTATTGGAGGAGCTGTGATTGAGCTTTCACACAGAAATATTTTTCTTACAATGTTAGGCTGGGTAGTTGGAACTGCTGTTGCATATGCATTTGGTACGGTATGGTTTGTATACCTTATGAAATGTTCAGTCACATATGCACTTACAGTATGTGTATATCCATTTATCGGATTTGATATTGTCAAGATAGTTATTGCAACACTTCTTGGAAAGACAGTAAGATATGCAATAACTAAAGCTGGTTTTATACAGAAAGCAGCATAATAAGTAAAAGAAAAAGGTGTCTCCGGATTAACGGAGACACCTTTTTAAGTACAATGCAGAATTAATTATCTGAGAGTCTTAACATATTCAGCAATCTTCTCATCCTTGCAGTTAGCAAAGAAAAGTTCCTCGAACTTCTCGCCTGCAACAGCACCCTTAACGAGATCCTGATCAAGCTCCTTAAGAACTTCTACGAGATCCTGCTTAAGAGTAACAGCTCTTACGCCATCAAGAATCTTCTTGTTTCTCTGTTCAGGAACAACTCTTTCTTTAGGATATCCGCCACCTGGTTCACCCTCGAAAAGCTTTTCAAAGATGTATGTGAGGTTAAGTTCTGCACCCCATCCGAAGCCCTTTGCAAATGGAAGAGCGATAGCGTTACCATCGTTAATCTGCATGAACATATAAGCGTCTGAAGGATCAACAACATGTCCACAGAGAACTCCAGGGAAAGAGTTAAGTGCTAACATAGCACCTTCACCAGTACCGCAGCCTGTTACCACAAAGTCAGCAGCACCGCTGTTTAAAAGAATAGCAGCAAGGATACCGTTCTGTACGTATGTAAGCTGTGCTTTATCATCAGCTGAGTACATACCATAATTATCAACTGTATGTCCCTTGCTTTCTGCAACCTTCTTAAGTGATGCATAAATCATCTCGTTCTTTGCAGCCTGGCTGTTTTCATTAATTAATGCGATTCTCATTATGAAATCTCCTCTTTTCTTATATTCTATATAAACTATAAGCTGTGGGTCTGCTTTTGTCAAATGTGTATACTGAAATAATACATTTACCAAATGCGTACTTATGTGTTATATTATACAGAACGAATTAAGTTGAAAGAGGTTAGATAATATGGCTGAAAATAAAGATTCCCAGGCAGCATTTATGGAGGCTGTTGGAAGCATTAAAGAATATGCCAAGGTTAATGGCAATATTGTTACAAGAGAGGATGTACACAGCTTTTTTAAAGATATGGCATTAGATGATGCCAAGTTCCAGATGATTTCAGGATATCTGATGGCTAATGGAATTAAGATACAGGGTGAAGACAGCGTAGATAATGAATTCCTAAAGCTGATGGAAAGTGCCTCAGATGATAATATTGATGAGTCAGGACAACATATTTCTAAGGAAGAACAGGAAGATAAGAAGGTTGCGGATGATATTGTAAGTCATCTTGATTATGAAGAGGATGAGAAGTATCTGAAAATATATCTTCAGGATATATCAGGAATACAGCCTATGACAGATGTTACAAGATCATATCTTCTTATGAACATAGTTGAGGATAATGATAAAGAATCACTAAAACTGCTTACAGAAAGTTATCTTGAAAAGATTGCGTCATGGATAGAACCATTCAGAGGAAAGGGAGTTCTTGCATGTGACCTTGTACAGGAGGCCAATCTGGCTATGACAGCATATATAGGACAGCAGGAATGGCTTAATAATTATGAGTGGAAGGATAAGATTAAAGAAGGTGGACAGGAAGACCTTCTTAATGTGCTTAAAGGAATTGACGAAGCAGTTAAGGAGCTTATTGAAGGCAGTCTTAATATGCTTATAGATGAACAGACGGATGTTAATATGGTTTCGGGAAAAATTCTCAATAAAGTCAATCTTGTAAATGACTGGGGAACAAGACTTAAAGAAGAATTAGGAAGAAAACCTACGGTGGAAGAAGTAGCAAAGAACATGGGAGTTGCAGAAAATGTGGTACTTGAGGCTATCAGGCTTTCAAGTGAAACAATTGAAGATATCAAGTACGAAAAGACGGTTCCTAAAGAATAACTGATTAATAAAATTAATATATACACGATTTCGAGAAAAATTTAACAATTTTTTATTGATTTTAATTAGGGCATGGTATAGAATTAAAAAGAATTTTGTAATAATTTACAAGAAATTATAAGAAAAGAGGTTTATGTAAGATGGCAAAAATCGATTTAAGCAAGTATGGCATCACAGGTGCTACAGAGATCGTCTACAATCCTTCTTATGAATTATTATTCGAGGAAGAGACTAAGTCTACTAACGAAGGTTATGAAGTTGGTAAGGAAAGCGAACTTGGAGCTGTTGATGTTATGACAGGTATCTATACAGGTCGTTCTCCTAAAGACAAGTACATTGTTGTTGATGAGAACTCTAAGGACACTGTATGGTGGACATCAGATGAGTATAAGAACGATAACCACCCAATGTCAGAAGATGTATGGGCTAAGGTTAAGGACATCGCTAAGGCAGAGCTTTCTAATAAGAAACTTTTCGTAGTTGATGCATTTTGTGGAGCTAACAAGGACACAAGAATGGCAGTTCGTTTCATCGTTGAAGTTGCTTGGCAGGCACATTTTGTAACTAATATGTTCATTAAGCCAACAGCAGAAGAACTTGAGAACTTCGAGCCAGATTTCGTTGTATATAATGCTTCTAAGGCTAAGGTTGAGAACTATGCAGAATTAGGTCTTAACTCAGAGACATGTGTTGCATTCAACATTACAAGCCATGAGCAGGTAATCATTAATACATGGTATGGTGGAGAGATGAAGAAGGGTATGTTCTCTATGATGAACTACTACCTTCCATTAAAGGGTATTGCTTCAATGCACTGCTCAGCTAACACAGATAAGAACGGAGAGAATACAGCAATCTTCTTTGGTCTTTCAGGAACAGGTAAGACAACACTTTCAACAGATCCTAAGAGACTCCTTATCGGTGATGATGAGCATGGTTGGGATGACAATGGCGTATTCAACTTCGAAGGTGGATGCTACGCTAAGGTTATCAACCTTGATAAGGACTCAGAGCCAGATATCTACAATGCAATTAAGAGAAACGCTCTTCTTGAGAACGTTACACTTGATGAGAATGGAAAGATTGATTTCGCAGATAAGAGCGTAACAGAGAATACTCGTGTATCTTACCCAATCAATCATATTGAGAATATAGTAAGACCAATTTCTTCAGCTCCAGCAGCTAAGAATGTAATCTTCCTTTCAGCAGATGCTTTCGGAGTACTTCCTCCAGTATCTATTCTTACACCAGAGCAGACACAGTACTACTTCCTTTCAGGATTTACTGCTAAGCTTGCTGGTACAGAGAGAGGAATCACAGAGCCTACACCTACATTCTCAGCTTGCTTCGGACAGGCATTCCTTGAGCTTCATCCTACAAAGTATGCAGCAGAGCTTGTTAAGAAGATGGAAAAGAGTGGAGCTAAGGCTTACTTAGTTAACACAGGATGGAATGGAACAGGTAAGAGAATCTCTATTAAGGATACTCGTGGTATCATTGATGCTATCCTTTCAGGTGCTATTAATACAGCTCCAACAAAGAAGATTCCTATGTTCAACTTTGAAGTTCCTACAGAGCTTCCAGGAGTAGATCCAGCAATCCTTGATCCAAGAGATACATATGCTGATGCTTCTGAGTGGGAGACTAAGGCTAAGGATCTTGCTGCAAGATTCAATAAGAACTTTGTTAAGTACACAGGTAACGAAGCTGGTAAGGCTTTAGTTGCTGCTGGTCCACAGCTTTAATTTTCAATCATTACTGAGTTTGAACTTTGATTATATACCTGCGTCTGAATTGTATTCTTTCGCAGGTATATTTGAATTTTTTTGACATATAATATTGTGTAATCAGTAAAGAAGATGTATAATCAATACATCGGTACAGATTACGTATCAATTGAATATTTCCTGGGACGTTCGCAAAACCACATTATTTTGATCCTACATTTCATCGACGGGATTCCTATATCTCCATTCCAATGTCAAGCCTCCTTAGTCAGTGGAAGGCAGCGGTCTGGATGCGGTTGCCCACCTAGCTTCGCTAGGAGTCGAAAGCGTGGGGAGCGGCGTTTTGGGATATTATTAACAGGCTGTCATGTATGTGACAGCCTGTTTTTTGCGCGAAAAGCGATGAGAATATAAAATTATAAAAGCGGACATTCTTGCATGCGTCGCTTTTTATGATTTTATATTCGAGGAGCAACGCGACAATGCCAGAACTTAGTTCTGGCATATAAGCTTTTTGCGCGAAAAGTGATGAGCATACCTAGTTCTAAAACGCACATTTTCAACATATACTATCAAGAGCTTGTCTGAACAGGGACACTTAATTTAGTATGGAGAATAGTATATGAAACAGAGAACAAAAATAATATTCTTAGTCTATTCTGCACTGGTGATTTTTATGTCATCAGCATGTATATATATGTCACATATGATTAAATCAAGATATCAGGACACATCGTCAGAAATCAATATTTATAAAAATGTATATGTAACTAATATAGAAGACAACACGATAACTGCTAATATGTATGGTAATATAAAGAAATTCAATAGTGGAAAGATAGCAGAAGATGTAACCGGGTGTTTATGTGATATTACCGTTGAGGATGGAAAGATTGTTGGAGTTAATACCAAGACGGATGTTGTAAGTGGAAAGGTGCTGTCAGTTTCACAAGACAGCGTTGAAATTGAAGGTTATGGTTCTGTTAAACTGGATGAGGACTTTATTATGTATGAAAAAGAAAACTCATTGATAAGTAATTACAGCAGTATAATTGTCGGTTATGCATTACAGGATTTTATTGTGGCGGATGGAGAAGTCTGTGGTGCTATTAAGAATAAACCTTTGCAGGCTGACAATATAAGAGTAATTATCAAGACAAGCGGATTCAGAGATATATTTTTTAATGAAGCAGTTTTTTGTGCTGATTCAGGAATGATAGTTGAGACTGGTGAAGAATCTTATGAGACGGCACCCGGGGAGACGGTTGTGTTTAATCCGGATACAGAAGACTTTAATGAGGGCAGAATAAAACTAATTCCTAAATCAGGTGAGATACAGTTCCAGTCAGTAAACAGAGGCATAGGAACACCTTCATATGGCGGAACTATTGAAGTTTCACTGTATGATGAGGGAATTGTTGTTGTAAATGAAGTGGGGATAGAAGATTATCTTAAAAAAGTTGTTCCTAGCGAGATGCCGTCAGGGTTTAATCTTGAAGCACTGAAATGTCAGGCTGTATGTGCAAGAAGCTATGCTTATACGGAACTTTCTAATAACTATTATAGTGCTTATGGAGCACATATTGATGACTCAATACAGTTTCAGGTATATAATAACTCACAGCGGGCAGAATCAACAGATACTGCAGTAGATGAGACAGCGGGACAGGTGCTATCATATAACGGAGAAGTTGTTAAGACATATTACTATTCAACCTCATGTGGAAGCACAACAGACGTTACACTTTGGGGCAATACAACAGAAAACTATCCGTATTTTGTTGCGGAGTGTGTGGGTGGAGTGGACAGAGGACTTACACTGACAGTAGAATCGGAGTTCAATACATTTATAAAAGGTGAAAATGAGGCTGATTATGATTACGACTGCACCTTGTACAGATGGAGCATGGAGGAATCTGTTAAAGAGATAAGTGAAGGATTTGCACGTTCTACAGGGAATAATGTAGGAAACATAACGGATATTGAAGTACTTGAGCGTGTTAATGGAGGAGCGGCAGTAAAAGTTAAAGTTACAGGTGATAAAGGTGAGACAGTGATAGACAGTGAATCAGCGATTAGGGCAGCATTTGGCAATGCAAATGTGGATATGAACACTAAGTCAGGAACGACAAAATATGCTAATCTTCCAAGTACATTCTGTGTGTTTGAGAAGGTGACGGAGGGAAAGAAGCTTACAGGCTTTAAGATAACAGGAGGTGGCTATGGACATGGAATCGGCATGAGTCAGAATGCTGCCAATAAAATGGCAGAATCCATGACTTACGCGCAGATTCTGGAATTCTTCTACAGAGGTACTACGCTTACTCTGATTTCTTCCCAAGATAATGCCTGAATATTTTTTCGTCATTGATGAAGTAGTTAATCTCTGCACCGATGAATATTATAATCATACAGGCATACATCCATATAAGTGCTATGATAATAGTAGCAAGACTTCCGTACATGTATGAAAAGTTCGGTGAGTGACCAACATAAAGAGAATATAGAGCTGTAAAAAGATACCATCCCAAAGCAGAAAAGAAAGCTCCAGGAATCTCTTTATAGAACTTTTTTCCTCTTCTTGATACAAGTGAGAATGCTATAGTAAAGAAGAGCGTGAATATACTTGGAAAGAGAAAATGTTTACTGTTAAATATTCCTCTGAATATCACGACTACATTAGTAAGCTGTGGTATATATTTCATAGTGAAGTTCATAATATTGTTACCAAATACCATAAGTATAAGGCTGGCAATAATAAGAATCATAAATATAAGGGCATAGATACTTGCTCTTATTCTCTGGAAAAGCCAGTTCTTCTGGTTATCTTTTCTGTATATCTGTTTTAATCCACGGACAATAGCCATGAAACCTTTACCGGCAGCCCATATGATAGCAATTGCAGTAATGAGGGTTAATGCAGTTGTTGAATTGTCATATATATCAGTGAGCATTGCCCGGACAATAGGCTGCAGTTGAGTTGGAAGAACGCCGTATATGATTTTTAAAAGGTCTGCCTTGGAAACTGGCAGGAACTTTATAAGGCTTAAAAGACCAATAAAAAACGGGAAAAAGCTCAGCATGAGATAGTAACATGCTGAGGATGCGTAGTCGCCGATGCGGTCTTCAGATATTTTAGTGACAATTCTTTTGATTAATAATATTAAATTGAGCATTCTTATACCTTAATCCTTAATTGAATGTTTTCAAGATATTATATGTTATTTTATAGAATTTAGCAATTACTTGCAAACAGCAGTTATTTTATGTAAAATGTGATACGTGTAATTATGCACAGTAAATATAGCGAGGCAGATATGGGAATAAGTGTTAAGCTTCAGGTGTTTGAAGGACCTTTAGATCTTCTTTTACATTTGATAGATAAGAACAAAGTTAATATATATGATATTCCGATTGCAATGATTACAGAACAGTATATGGAATATGTTGAGCAGCTAAAGAAGGAAGATCTTAATGTGGTAAGTGAGTTCCTTGTAATGGCGGCAACTCTTCTTGATATTAAGTCAAGAATGTTACTTCCTAAGGAAGTGGATGAGGAAGGCAATGAGGAAGATCCAAGAGCAGAGCTTGTTGAAAAGCTGTTAGAGTACAAGCTGTATAAGGCTATGGCACAGGAATTAAAGGACAAGCATACAGATGCAGAGAGAACCTATTATAAGAAGCAGAGTATTCCGGAGGCAGTTGCAGCATATACACCGCCGGTTGATCTTACAGAGGTTATTGGTGATACAACACTTATGCGTCTTAACAGAATATTTGCTGATGTTTGTAAACGTAAGGAAGATAAGATAGATCCTGTACGAAGTAAGTTTGGAAAGATTGAGAAAGAAGAAGTTACCATGAGTGAAAAGCTTGTGGATATTAAAGCATTTATGATGGAGCATGAAGAGTTTAGTTTCAGGGAGCTTTTGTGGAATAATCCATCAAAGGTTGCTGTTATAGTAACATTTTTAGTTGTGTTAGAGCTTATTAAGACCGGATTCGTTGAGGTTAAGCAGGAATGCCCGGAGGATGATATATTCATAAGGGTGGTCAGGGATCCTGAGCTTATTGAAGATATAACAGAGGAGTAGTGTGATGAGTTTAGAACAGATGGAAGGCATAATTGAGGCTGTGCTTTTTACTATGGGTGATTCTGTGGAAGCAGGTAAGCTTGCAGATGCCATAGAACAGGATGTGGATACAACTGTTAAGATAGTACACAATCTTATGGATAAATATGAATCAGAGAACAGGGGAATAAGAATTATTGAACTTGAGAACAGCTTCCAGCTGTGTACCAAGCAGGAATATTATGATGCACTTATAAGAGTGTGCAGCCAGCCAAGAAGATATACACTGACAGATGCGGCATTAGAGACATTGTCGATAATAGCATATAAGCAGCCTGTAACTAAGATTGAGATAGAGAATATCAGAGGTGTTAATTCAGACAGAGCAGTAAGCAAGCTTGTTGAACTTGGTCTTGTAAAGGAAGTTGGAAGACTTGATGCACCGGGAAGACCAATGCTTTTTGGAACAACAGAGGATTTCTTAAGGTCATTTGGAGTACAGTCGATAGATGAGCTTCCAACAATCAGTGAAGACATGGTTGAACAATATAAGGAAGAGGCAGAGTTAGAGCTTGCAAGCGAAAGCTTTGATGCAGATAATCAGGAAGATTCTGATGGTCAGATAACATTAGGAATATAGAAAGGAAGTTGACATTATGGAAAGAAAGAATGCATGGAAGAAATATTCAGACGAAGATAAGAACAATGTATTCACATTTGCAGATGAATATAAGACTTTTATATCTGAGTGCAAGACAGAAAGAGAATGTGTAAAAAAGGCTGTAGAGCTGGCAAAGAAAGCCGGATACAGAGATTTACAGGAGATAATAGCAGCCAATGAAACACTTAAAGCAGGCGATAAGGTATATGCCGTTAATATGAAGAAGGCAATAGTGCTTTTTAATATTGGAAGTGAATCAATAAGCACCGGTATGAATATACTTGGGGCACATATTGATTCACCAAGACTTGATATCAAGCAGAATCCTATGTATGAAGATTCAGATCTGGTACTTCTTGATACACATTATTATGGAGGAATCAAGAAATACCAGTGGGTAGCAATTCCTCTTGCACTTCATGGTGTTGTTGCATTAAAGAACGGCAAATGTGTTGAAGTTGTAATCGGAGAAGACGCTGACGATGCGGTTGTCGGAGTATCAGACCTTCTTATACACCTGGCTGCCAAGCAGATGGAAAAGAAAGGAAACTCGGTAGTTGAGGGTGAGGACCTTGATATCCTTATAGGAAGCATGCCGGCAGAATCAGACAGTGATAATACAGATGAGAATAAGGAAGAAAAGGAAGCAGTTAAGAAGAATATTCTTGCAATTCTTAAAGAAAAATATGGGATTGAAGAGGAGGATTTCTTATCAGCAGAGCTTGAGGCTGTTCCGGCAGGACCTGCAAGAGATTATGGTCTGGACAGAAGCATGATTATGGGATATGGACATGATGACAGAGTATGTGCTTATCCGTCGCTTATTGCACTTCTTAATACACCACAGGTTACAAGAACTGGCGTGTGCATACTTGTAGATAAAGAGGAGATTGGAAGTGTCGGTGCAACAGGTATGCATTCAAGATTCTTTGAAAATATGGTCGCAGAGGTTATGGACAGATGCGGTGATTATTCAGAGCTTAAGTTAAGAAGAGCACTTGCTAATTCTTATATGTTATCATCAGATGTAAGTGCAGCATATGACCCTAATTATGCATCAGTATTTGAAAAGAAGAATTCAGCATTCTTTGGAAAAGGTATGGTGTTTAACAAGTATACTGGTTCAAGAGGAAAGAGTGGTTCTAATGATGCTTCTGCTGAATTCATTGGAAAGTTAAGAAAAGTTATGGATGATGCAGATGTGTATTTCCAGATGGCAGAGCTTGGAAAGGTAGATGCAGGCGGTGGCGGAACAATCGCATATATCTTGGCTAATCTTGATATGAATGTAATCGACAGTGGAATTGCTGTACAGAATATGCATGCACCATACGAGGTAATAAGCAAGGCTGACCTATATGAGACATTAAAGGGATATGAAGCATTTTTACAGATGTAAAATGTTTGTGTTAACGAAAGGACAATAATATGAAGTGGAATAAATATTCAATCCAGACAACTACAGATGCAGTTGATATGATAAGCAGCGCGCTTAATGATATAGGAATTGAAGGTATCGAAATTGAGGATAATGTACAGCTTACTAAGGAAGAGGCTAAGTCAATGTTTGTAGATTTCATTCCTGACCTTCCACCTGATGATGGCAGAGCTAAGGTTAATTTCTACATTGACAGTGAAGAAGATGATGGCTCAATGCTTGAAAAGGTTAAGGCAGAACTTGAAGATTTAAGAATGTTTATTGATATTGGTGAGGGTACAATCACAGAATCAGAGACAGAGGATAAGGACTGGATTAATAACTGGAAGCAGTACTGGCATACATTTACAATAGGAGACTTATTCATTAAGCCTACATGGGAGCCGGAGACAGAGGAGATGAAGGGGCATGCTGTACTTAGCATTGACCCGGGAACAGCTTTCGGAACAGGTTCACATGAGACTACAAGAATGGTTATAAAGCAGCTTCAGAAGTATGTTAAAGATGGTGATGAGGTGTTAGATGTCGGCTGTGGAAGCGGTATACTTTCAGTAGTTGCATTAAAATATGGTGCAAAGCATGCATTTGGTACAGACCTCGACCCTAATGCAATTATTGCATCAGAGGAAAATGCAGAGCAGAACAATATAGATAAGAAGCAGCTTGAGGTTATTGAGGGTAATATCATTGATGACAAGGCTGTTAAAGATGCCTGTGGCTATGAGTGCTACGACATTGTGTGTGCCAATATCCTTGCAGACGTATTAGAGCCACTTTCAACATGCATACATGAGCATATGAAGCACGGCGCTTACTTTATTACTTCTGGTATTATAGATACTAAGGAAAAAGAGGTAGCAGAGGCATTTAAGAAGAATCCTGAGTTAGAGATAGTTGAGATTAACCATGATGGCGAGTGGGTTAATATCACAGCAAGAAGGAAGTAGTGTATGTATCATTTTTTTGCAGAGCATGAGAATATCCATGATTCATATATAGATATAGTTGGAAGTGATGTTAATCACATTAAGAATGTATTAAGATTCAAAGAAGGCGAAAAGCTTCTTATAAGCAGCGGAGATAATGTTGATTATGAATGCAGTATTGCTTCTATGTCGGATGAATATATAAGGGCAGATATACTAAGCAAGGACGAGCAGGGAAAAGAACTGCCTTCAAGAATAATTCTGTTTCAGGGACTGCCTAAGGCTGACAAAATGGAACTTATAATACAGAAGGCTGTAGAACTCGGAGCATACAGTGTTGTTCCTGTAGCAATGAAAAGAAGCGTTGTAAAACTGGATGCGAAGAAAGCTAAAGCTAAGGTTGAACGCTGGAATGGTATTGCATTAAGTGCAGCCAAGCAAAGCAAGAGAAGTATCCAGCCTGAAGTGACAGAAGTTATGACATTTAAGCAGGCACTTGAATATGCAGGAAAGCTAGATAAGCTTTTACTGCCATATGAGTGCGCAGAAGGCATGGAAAAGACCAGAAAAGTGATTGAAGAAATCGGACATGGAGAATCTGTTGGTATATTCATAGGCCCTGAGGGCGGATTCGACAGGTCAGAGCTTGACGAAGCTGTAAATGCAGGCTGTGAGATAATCACACTAGGTAAGAGAATATTAAGAACTGAGACAGCGGGAATGATGCTGTTGTCAGTGCTTATGTATAATATGGAAGAATAAGCGGAAAAGAGGCAATATGGAAGCATATCTTGATAATTCTGCTACAACGAAATGTGCAGCAGAGGTAGTAGAAACAGCAGTAAAGGTTATGTCAGAAGATTATGGTAATCCATCATCAAAGCATATGAAGGGCGTTGATGCAGAGAAATATATCCGTGAAGCTAAAGAGGTAATAGCAAAGACTCTTAAGTGTCAGGATAAGGAGATACTCTTTACTTCTGGTGGAACAGAATCTAATAACATGGCAATAATCGGAACAGCAATGGCTAATAAAAGAAAAGGAATGCACTGCATAGTATCATCTGTAGAACATTCATCAGTTAAAGAGCCATTCAATTTCCTTGAAAAAGAAGGCTTCAGAATAACATATCTTCCAGTTGATAAAGACGGAATAGTTGATATAGAGGCCCTGAAGGATGCACTTGATGATGAGACAATACTTGTTTCAGTAATGTATGTTAATAATGAAATTGGTGCAGTTGAACCGATTGAAGAAATCGGACATATAATTAAAGATTATAATCCTGATATTGTATATCATGTTGATGCGATTCAGGCTTATGGCAAATATAAGATATATCCTAAGAAGCTTGGAATTGATCTGTTATCAGTCAGTGGACATAAGATTCACGGACCTAAGGGGAGCGGATTCTTATTCATTAATGATAAGACAAGAATCAAGCCTATTATATATGGTGGAGGACAGCAGAAGGGCATGCGTTCAGGAACTGAAAATGTTCCCGCTATAGCAGGACTTGCAACTGCCGTAAAGCTTATATATAATAATGACTTTGAAAGCAAGATAGCACATTTGTATGAGTTAAAGGATTACTTCATAGATGAGCTTGAAAAGCTTCCTGATGTGCAGGTAAACAGCAAGAAGGGTACGGATTCAGCACCACAGATTGTAAGTGCAAGCTTTAAGGGAGTAAGGGCAGAAGTGCTTCTTCATTCACTTGAAGATAAAGAAATCTATGTATCATCAGGTTCAGCATGCTCATCTAACAAGCCGGGACTGAGCAACACACTTGTTGCAATCGGACTTGATAAGGACCTGCTTGATTCTACACTTCGGTTCAGCTTCTGCTATGAGACAACAAAGGAAGAACTTGAATACACAATAGAAACACTTAAACAGCTGCTTCCAATGCTTAGGAAGTACACAAGACGATAATTGTGTGAAAATAGATTTTCACACACAAGATTTGTGCTTTGCACAAATCTTGATATGCAAAGGAAAGGCGGAAAACGATGTATAAAGCATTTTTGATAAAGTATGGAGAAATAGGCGTTAAAGGAAAGAACAGATTTATCTTTGAGGACGCCCTTGTAAGACAGATTAAATTCTCACTTAAAGATGTTGAGGGAGAATTTGATGTAAGAAGAGCAGATGGAAGAATCTATGTTAATGCACTTTCGGACTATGATTATGATGAGGTAATTGAGAGCCTTACAAGAGTATTTGGTATAGTTGGAATCTGTCCTGTAGTTCAGATTGAAGATAACGGATTTGATGACCTTGCTAATCAGGTTATTAATTATCTTGATAAGGCGTATAAGAATAAGAATCTTACATTCAAGGTTAATGCAAGAAGAACAAGAAAGAATTATCCAATGAACTCAATGGAGATTAATATGGAGCTTGGTGGAAGAATTCTTGATGCATTTCCAGAGATGAAGGTTGATGTGCATAAGCCGGAGGTTCTTTTACAGGTTGAGATAAGAGGAGATGTAATCAATATTTACTCTATCGAGGTTCCGGGTCCTGGCGGAATGCCAATCGGAACAGCAGGAAAGGCTATGCTTTTATTATCAGGCGGTATTGACAGCCCTGTTGCAGGATATATGGTTGCCAAAAGAGGTGTACAGATTGAAGCAACATACTTCCATGCTCCTCCATATACAAGTGAAAGAGCAAAGCAGAAGGTAATTGACCTTGCAAAGATTGTATCTAAGTATTCAGGCCCTATTACACTTAATGTTGTTAATTTCACAGATATCCAGATGGCTATATATGAGAAATGTCCACATGATGAGCTTACAATCATTATGAGAAGATATATGATGAAGATTGCTGAAGATTTAGGAAAGATGAGCGGATGTCAGGGACTTGTTACAGGAGAGAGTATCGGACAGGTTGCAAGCCAGACAATGGCAAGTCTTTACTGTACTAACGAAGTGTGTACAATGCCTGTATTCAGACCGGTTATTGGTTTTGACAAGCAGGAAATTATTGATATATCAGAAAAGATTGGCTCATATGAGACATCAATACAGCCATTTGAGGACTGCTGTACAATATTCGTTGCAAAGCACCCTGTAACCAAGCCTAATCTTAATGTTATTAAGCAGCATGAGACTAACCTTGACGGAGTTATTGAGGAGCTTTACAAGACAGCAATTGAGACAACAGAAAAAATCGTAATTGAATAAAATAAAACCGCTTTATCTGTAACAGATAAAGCGGTTTATATGTTCTTACACATCATTACTCAACGATGTATGGCTTTAATACGGCAAGGATTGTATCAATATCATTGTCTGCATGAATGTTCAGGTCAATTGGCTTAGAAAGATCAAGACTGAATATACCCATTATAGACTTGGCATCAATTACATATCTGCCAGAAACAAGATCAAAGTCAACATCGAATTTAGTGATATCGTTGACAAAAGATTTTACTTTGTCGATTGAATTTAATGAAATCTTTACAGTTTTCATTAGAATACCTCCTTAAATGTTTTTCTATAAACTATAATATCTATTTGTTAAACCTATGTCAATAAAGAAATGTAACAAAAATTAACAGGAAATGAGGATTAAATTGAAAAAAGTTGCTATACACAGTCTGGGCTGTAAGGTTAATTCCTATGAGGCAGAATCAATGGAGATAATGCTTAGGGATGAGGGGTATGAGATAGTGCCTTTCAGTGAAGATGTTCAGGCTGATATATATATAATTAATACATGTTCAGTGACTAATATTGCTGACAGAAAATCAAGACAGATGCTGCATAAGGCAAAGAAGATGAATCCGGAGGCAGTTGTTGTTGCTGCTGGCTGTTATGTGCAGGCAGACCCTGACGGAGTTAAAAAGGATGAATGTGTTGATATCATTCTTGGCAATAATATGAAGATAAGTATTGTTGAAGCATTAAATGATTATTTTGGCGGTTCGGATAAAACAAGCTATCTTGTTGATATTAATGACAAGTATCAGGAGTATGAATCGCTTAAGATTAACCAGACAGGGGAACACACAAGAGCGTATATCAAGATTCAGGACGGATGCAACCAGTTCTGTTCTTACTGCATAATACCATACGTAAGAGGCAGGGTAAGAAGCCGTAAGCCTGAAGATATAGTAAATGAGGTTAAAACGCTTGCAGCTACAGGTGTTAAGGAGGTTGTTCTTACAGGAATTCATATATCATCTTATGGAACAGACCTTGAGAATATAAGTCTTATAGAACTTATAGAGGCAATCCATGAGATTGAAGGAATTAAAAGAATACGTTTAGGTTCGCTTGAACCAAGAATAATTACAGAAGAATTTGCAAAAAGGATTGCCGGCTTAGAAAAGATATGTCCACATTTTCACTTATCATTACAGAGTGGATGCGACAAGACATTAAAGGCAATGAACAGAAAATATAATACAGAAGAGTATTATGAGGGCTGCGTAAGGTTAAGAGAAGTGTTTGAGAATCCGGCAATAACTACTGATGTAATTGTTGGATTTCCGGGCGAGACAGAGGAAGATTTCCTTGAGACACGCAAGTTCCTTGAGAAAGTACATTTTTACGAAATGCATATATTCAAATATTCAAGAAGAAAGGGAACTGTTGCTGACAAGATGAAGGAGCAGGTAGCAGACACTGTTAAGTCAGAAAGAAGTGCAGTTCTGCTTGCGTTAGAGAAGGCACAGTCACTTGAATACAGAAAGATGTATATCGGAAAAAGGCTCGAAGTTCTTATAGAAGAATTGACAGAAATAGATGGCAGGTCATATTATACAGGATATACAAAGAACTATATAAGAGTGGCAATAGCCGCTGATGAGTTTAACGATAATCCTGTTAATGATATATATGAATGTATGGCTGATAAGCTTATCTGTGACGGGGTTACTATATTAGCGAGGTGTAATTAATGTCAAGAAAGAATACTAAAGGAACAATATTAGCGATAGATATGGGCAATACTAATATAGTTATTGGCTGCGTTGATGATGATAAAGTAATATTTGAGGAAAGGCTGAGTACAGATCTTTCAAAGACAGAGCTGGAGTATGCTATCAGCTTTAAGAATGTTCTTGAAATCTATAATATAAAATCAGAGGATATCAATGGTGCAATTATATCATCAGTTGTTCCACAGCTTGTTAATGTTATTAAAGCTGCTGTTGAAAAGGTTGTAGATATAGAGCCTCTGGTTGTAGGACCCGGAGTAAAGACGGGGCTTAACATTCTTATGGACCAGCCAAAGCAGGTGGGAAGTGACTTAATAGTTGATGCAGTTGCAGCGACACATGATTATGGCGCACCTGTTATTATAGTTGATATAGGCACAGCAACTACTATAAGCACAGTTGATGAGAATGGCAATTATATAGGTGGTGCAATCCTTCCTGGAGCAGGCGTTTCAATGAATTCACTTTCATCAAGAACGGCGCAGCTTCCAAGAATCAGCTTTGATGCACCTAAAGGACCGGTTGGAAAGAACACGGTTGACTGTATGAAGAGTGGCCTTATATACGGACATGCAGGAAGTATAGATGGGATTATTGACAGAATAATAGATTGCTGCGGATTCGGAAAGAACGGAAAGCCTGCTGCAAAGCTTGTGGCAACAGGGGGGCTTAGTAAGGTTATAATTCCATTCTGCAGAAATAGAATTGAGACTGACCCTGCACTTCTTATAAGAGGCCTGAAATACATTTATGATAAAAATGTCTAGAATAGTGAACGCATAGGCGGGAGGAGATAATATGCTTAAGGGAAAGACAGTTGTTCTTGGAGTAACAGGCAGTATAGCAGCATATAAGATTGCTAATCTTGCAAGTATGCTTGTAAAGAAGCATGCCAATGTGCATGTTATAATGACTGAGAATGCATGCAATTTTATTAATCCGATAACATTTGAGACACTTACAGGAAATAAGTGCTTAGTTGATACATTTGACAGAAACTTCCAGTTTAATGTTGAGCATATCAGCCTTGCAAAGCTGGCTGATATATTCCTTGTAGCACCTGCTTCGGCAGATGTAATAGGAAAGATTGCAAATGGGATAGCAGACGATATGCTGACTACAACAATTATGGCATGCAAATGTCCTAAGCTTATATCACCTGCAATGAACACTAATATGTTTACTAATCCTATAGTACAGGATAATCTTAAGAAATTAGAGAATTATGGATATGAAATTATCCAGCCTGACAGTGGTTATCTTGCATGTGGTGATACAGGTGCAGGAAAGATGCCATCGGAACAGGTTCTTCTTAATTATATCTTAAGGACAATAGCTAAAGATAAGGATATGGCAGGAATTAAGCTTACAGTTACTGCAGGACCTACAAGAGAGAAGTTAGACCCTGTAAGATTCTTGTCTAATAATTCCACTGGAAAAATGGGATATGCAATTGCTAAGATGGCAATGCTTCGTGGAGCGGATGTAACACTTATATCAGGAAAAGTAAGTCTTGAATCGGTGCCATTTGTTAAGATGGTGGATATTGTTTCAGCAGAGGATATGTATAATGCAGTAATTAAGAGTGCTAAAGACGCAGATATTATAATAAAGGCTGCAGCAGTTGCAGATTACAGACCGTCTGATGTAAGTGAAGAAAAGATTAAGAAAAAAGATGGTGATATGTCAATTCCTCTTGAGCGGACTAAAGACATAATAGGCACACTTGGAAGCAATAAAAGAGATGGATTGTTTCTGTGCGGATTCTCAATGGAAACAGAGCATATGCTTGACAATTCCAAGGTGAAGCTTACAAAGAAGAATCTTGATATGATAGTGGCTAATAATGTCAAGGTGGCAGGAGCCGGATTTGGAACAGATACCAATGTGGTTACTGTTATTACTAAAGATGCAGACGAGGAGCTTCCTATGATGAGTAAGGAAGAGGTTGCAGATGCACTTCTTGACAGAATAATGAAAGCAAGACAATAATAAAAAATAAAAACAGGCTGCCGGTTAACTGGCAGCCTGTTTTGCTACATATCTTCGCCAAGTGCCTTGATTCTTCCGTAAGTACTTAAAAGATATAAGCCAGAAAGACCTACAAGTGCGTAGATTATACGGTCAACCATAACTGATCTGAATATAAAATGCACAAGATTAAAGTTGAGGAAACCGATAAGTCCCCAGTTAAGCGTTCCTACAATGGCAATTGTAAGAGCAATGTAGTCTATAGGTTTAGAATTCATAAAATGCCTCCTTAAAATAGCGGATTTGGTTTTGAAATTAGTATGGAAAATGTAAGATAAATCATACTGGTAAAATATGGATTTTGTTGAGAAAAAGTGTAAACTTGACGACTTTAAACCTTGTATCATACTGTCTAAAATGCTACAATTACAGTGTTTGTGAATCAGCACAGATAAAGTGCGGAAATAATGAGGTTTATCATGGCGGGAAAGAAAGTAGTCAGATACAGAAGAAAGCCGAAAGCAGCAGCAATTATATTTGGAATAGTGCTGGTATATATTGTGTGCTTTATAGTTATATATGTTTCAAAAGCAAAGGTACAGACATATGAAGTTGAAGTGGGATCATTAATGAATAATGCTTCATTTACAGCGGTTGCCTTAAGACAGGAAGAAGTCTATAATTCTTCATATTCTGGTGATATTAACTATTATCAGCGAGAGGGAACAAGAGTTATGACCGGTGATACAGTGTATACGGTTGATGAGACAGGAAGAGTTTCAGATATACTTGCACAGTATACATCAGGAGATGGCAATGCACTTTCAGATGAGAATCTTACAGTCATTAAGAATACACTTACTAATTACAAGACTGAGTATGCAGACAGCGGATTCAGTGCAGTTTATGACCTCAAGTCAGATCTTAATGCAACCGTACTACAGTCTATTAATGAGAATATTATGGCCAATCTTGATTCAATTGTAGCAAGCACAGGAAGTCAGGACCTTTTTAAGACTGCAAAGTCAGATAAACCGGGGATAGTTGTTTATTCGGTTGATGGTTATGAAGGAGTAACAGAGGAAACAATTGGCAGTGTTGACTTTAAGAAAAAATCATATGATAAGCAGAGTCTTAAGTCAGAAAAGCTTATTACAGCCTCAGATCCTGCATATAAGCTTATTACAAGTGAGAACTGGACACTTATGTTTCCAATTACACAGTCAGATATAGACAAGTATTCTCTTTCATCTAAGGATACATTATCAATTAAGTTTACCAAGGATAATATTACAGGCACATTTCCATTCAAGATAGTTAATGATGGTAAGAACTCATATGGTGAGATAACATTATCAAAATATATGATAAGATATGCTACAGAGAGATTCCTTGATATTGAGATAATTGTGTCAGGAAAGTCAGGAATCAAGGTTCCGGTATCGGCGGTAACCGAGAACGAATTCTATAAGATACCTAAAGAATACCTCATAACTAATGGTGAAAAGGGTGATTATGGATTCCTTGTAGAACAGAGCGATTCAGATGGTAAGCTGAATCAGGTATTTAAGGCTGTTGATATATATAAGTCAAATGATGAGGCTGTGTATATTAAGAAGACAGAACTGGCAGCCGGCACTGGAATAATCAGGATGGATTCAAGTGACAGGTTCGTTGTAGGACCGGTTGAAAAGCTTAGAGGTGTGTATTGTGTTAATACAGGATATACAGTATTTAAGCTTGTAGAAGTAATAGATGGCAATAATGAATACTACATATTAAAACAGTCGCTTAGTCATGGTGTGTCAATATATGACAGAATAATTCTGGATGCAGACAAGTATTCAGAGAATGAGATGATATATTAAAGCTTTGGTATATCAGATTAATGACATTCAGGAGGCATTATGTTAAAGGATAATCTTATTGAAGTAGAAGAGCATATTAAGAAAGCATGTGAGAAATCAGGAAGAAATCCAGAAGATGTGTGTCTTGTTGCAGTAAGCAAGACCAAGCCCAAGGATATGCTTATGGAAGGATATGACTGTGGAATAAGACAGTTTGGAGAGAATTATGTTCAGGAGATGGTGGACAAGGCAGATACACTTCCTAAGGATATAACATGGCATATGATAGGACATCTGCAGAGAAACAAGGTAAAATATGTTGTAGGACGAGCTGCATTGATTCATTCAGTTGATTCAGAAAGACTTGCCGTTGCAATAAGTGATGAAGCAGTAAAGAAAGGCCTTATACAGGATATTCTTATTGAAGTTAATGTTGCAGGAGAAGAGAACAAGTTCGGTGTAACATGTGAAGAAGCGGAAGAATTTGTGAAGAAAATAGGAGTGCTTCCGGGAATTAAGATAAGAGGATTCATGACAAGTGCACCATTTGTTGAAAATCCTGAAGATAACAGGAAGTATTTTAGAGAATTAAAGCAATTACTGGTTGACATCAATAACAAAAACATAGATAATGTATACATGAATGTTTTGTCCATGGGGATGACTAACGATTATACTGTTGCTGTAGAAGAAGGGGCAACTCATGTAAGGGTTGGAACAGCGATATTTGGAGCCAGGGACTATTCACATTAATATGTTTTGGGGATACTAAAGAAAGTCAGATTATTAGATATAGGAGAGTGTTTATAATGGGAATGTTAGACGGTTTAACTAATATGTTTAAGATGCATGACGATGATGATTTTGATGACGATTACGAAGATTACGATGATGATTTCGGTGATGACTACGATGATGAGAAACCATCAGAAAGAAAGAATCTTTTTGGAAGGAATACCAAGAAAGATACAGTAGCAGACGAAGATGTTTCATATACAGCAGAGAAGCCAAGATTTGCTTCCAAGTCTAAGGTTGTTCCTATGAAGACACAGTCTCCAAGAGGACTTGAAGTTGTTGTGATAAGACCAGAATCTATGGAAGATGCTAAGGAGATAACTGATACACTTCTTACAGGTAAGGCAGTTGTGCTTAACCTTGAAGGAATCCATGTTGAGATAGCACAGAGAATAATAGATTATTCTGCTGGTTCTACATATGCAATAAGGGGTAACCTTCAGAAGATAACTAATTATATTTTCCTGGTGACTCCACCTAATGTAGATATTTCAGGTGATATTCCTGAGATAGTAACAGGAGGAATTGATCTTTCATCATTTAACAAGAATGAAAACAGATTTTAATTGATCTTCACAGCCACCCACATATAATGGGTGGCTGTTTAAGTATAAGGATAAGGGAGAATGTTATGAAGTGTATTAATGTAAAGTGCGAAGGTAAACCAGCATACGATATTGTGATTGAAAGTGGATTCGGGGGACTTTCAGAAGCCTTTAATAAGCTTGAAATAACAGGGAGAAAGTTATGTATTGTGACAGACAGCAATGTAGGTCCTTTATATGCAGAACAGGTAAAGAATGAGCTTGAAAAAACAGGCAATGCAGTATATGTGTATACATTTGCAGCAGGAGAAGAGAATAAGACTCTTGACACAGTACAGGATGTATATGAATATCTTATAGAGAATCATTTTGACAGGAATGACTGCCTTGTAGCACTTGGCGGAGGAGTTGTTGGTGACCTTACCGGATTTTCTGCGGCAACATATCTTAGAGGGATTAAATTCATACAGGTTCCTACATCACTTCTTGCGCAGGTTGACTCAAGTATTGGCGGCAAGACAGGCGTTGATTTCAGGGCATATAAGAATATGGTTGGAGCATTCCATCAGCCAAAGCTTGTATATATGAATATGTCAGTGCTTAAGTCACTCAGTAAGAGACTTTTTAATTCTGGATTTGGTGAGATTATTAAGCATGGTCTTATTAAAGACAAGGAATATTACAACTGGCTTAAGGAGAATGCAGAAAGCATAAAGGCACTGGATACAGATGCACTTGAGCATATGATATATGTGAGCTGTAACATCAAGAGAGAGGTTGTTGAGAATGATCCTAAGGAAAAGGGAGAAAGAGCACTGCTTAATTTCGGACATACATTAGGACATGCTATAGAGAAAGAGATGAATTTCTCGCTTTATCATGGGGAATGTGTTGTGCTTGGAATGATAGCTGCACTCAATATATGTGTGGAACTTGGAACGATTACTGGTGAAGAAAGAGATGATGCGCTTAATACATTTGCATTATATGAATTCCCTGACCATGTAACAGGCATTAACACAGATGATGTTATTGCTGTATCCAAGAATGACAAGAAGATGGATGCCGGCAAGGTTAAGTTCATTCTTCTTAAGTCAGTCGGAGATGCTTATATTGACAGAGATATAACTGATGACCAGATGAGAAGAGCACTTGAAGGTGTTATAAGATAAATGATTAATAACGGAGGCTGAAAGTGAATAATAAAAAGAAAATATTCAATTTGTTATTTTATATTATAGGAATTGTTGTTCTGACTGAATTAGACCAGATTACCAAAGCACTTGCAGAAGCGAAGCTTTTAGGAAAACCGGATTTTAAGATAATAGGAGATGCTTTCGTATTCTCTTATCTTAGAAATTCAGGTGCAGCATGGGGCATGTTAAGCGGTAAGATTAATCTGTTTCTTGTGTTTACAGTTATAGTTATGCTTATAGTAACTTATGTAATTATTAATCTTCCTGCAACAAGAAAGTATATGCCACTTCTTATAACATGTACATTACTTGTATCTGGTGCAGTAGGAAACTTTATTGACAGGGTAAGATTCGGATATGTAAGGGATTTTATATATTTCAAGCTTATTAATTTTCCGGTATTCAATGTGGCAGACTGCTATGTTACTGTTTCAGTTGCACTGCTTATAATTCTTATTCTTTTTGTCTATAAAGAAGACGATTTCGGATTCTTAAAGTTATCGAAGAAGGGTGATAATAATGAGTGATTCAGTACAGAATTTAATTGCTGAACCAGAGGATAAGGGGACAAGAATAGATAAATATCTGTCGCAGGAGTTAGAAGATGTGTCAAGGTCACGTATACAGAAGCTGTTAGATGATGGAGATATTACGGTTGATGACAAATGTGTCAAGTCCAACTATAAGCTTAATGGAACGGAACATATCACAATAACAATTCCTGAACTTATTGTGCCACAGATACTCCCGGAAAACATACCTCTGAATATAATATATGAAGATGATGATGTGATACTGATAGATAAACCGAAGGGAATGGTTGTACATCCGGCTGCAGGACATTATACAGGAACAGTTGTCAATGCACTTATGTATCATTGCAGGGATAATCTGTCAGGAATTAATGGCGTTATGCGTCCTGGAATAGTACACAGAATAGATATGAATACCACGGGTGTTATTGTTGCATGTAAGAATGACAAGGCACATAATGATATTGCTGCACAGCTTGCTGTCCATTCAATAACAAGAAAGTATTATTGCATTGTACATAACCGCTTTAAAGAGGAAGAAGGCACGGTGAATGCACCTATAGGGCGTAATCCAAAGGACCGCAAGATGATGGCGATTGACAGAAAGAATGGGAAACGTGCTGTCACACATTACCGTGTACTTGAGAATTTTGACAAATACAGTTTTATAGAGTGTCAGTTAGAGACAGGCAGAACTCATCAGATAAGAGTACATATGGCAAGTATAGGACATCCGATACTTGGAGATGATGTGTATAGTCATGCCAAGAGTGGATATAAGCTGCAGGGACAGACACTACATGCAGGTGTTCTTGGATTTATACACCCGTCAACAGGCGAATATATGGAGTTCAAAGCACCATTGCCCGAATATTTTGAGAAGCTGCTTAAGGATTTAAGAAATGGAGGTAGCAATTGAGACGCAGGGAATTTATAGATATAATATTGAACAGTATTTCAGATACATTTGATATATACCATAATTACTGGTTTGAAGGTAGAAAGTTTGTTATATATGCTTACAGCTATAATAAGAAAGACAGATTTTCTACAACAGATGATGCCAAGTTATGGGACTCAAAATGCTATGAGCATCTGTTTTTCATTAATTGTGATACGCTTGGCATGAAAGAGCTTGATGATTTATATGATTTTGCTGTTAATAAGATTGAACCGCATTTTGTACGAGGTGACGGAAAGCTGCCTGCTAAGAATCATATGTATACACATATATCATTTATAATAATCACAAGAAATCAGGTGCTTCCTGATGTTGAGAAGGAACTTAAATCTAAGAATTATAGTAAGAATTATATGTTTGGTGCAAGAGGTTTTTCTAATATCAGACTGGCTTGTGTTACACCGAGCAGATACAGTGTGATATCTAATAAGGCTGGAACTAAGATAGCAGAATTTCTTACAGAGATACTCTTGCATATAGACCATTATGAAGAATAAATAATAATTATTAAAGATTAATTTAATTATGCTTAATATGTAGATTTTACCACAGAAATAATGTATAATATATCTAAAGTATTTCGTATACAATTGAGACCAGGAGGTAGGAACTATGGATGAGAGAACAGTTATTACTATCGGACGAGAATTTGGAAGCGGTGGACATGAGATAGGCATGAAACTGGCAGAGAAGCTGGGGATAAAGTGCTACGACAAGGAACTGCTTGAACTTGCAGCTAAGGAGAGTGGACTTTGTGAAGAACTTTTCGCATCTCAGGACGAGAAGCCTACTAACAGTTTCCTTTATTCTCTTGTAATGGATACATATTCACTGGGATATACTAATTCATATGTGGATATGCCTATTAATCACAAGGTTTTCCTTGCACAGTTTGATGCTATCAAGAAACTTGCAGAGAGAGAATCATGTGTTATTGTAGGAAGATGTGCTGATTATGCATTGGAAGATAATCCATATGCAGTAAGTGTATTTATCAAGGCAAGTCTTGATGAGAGAGTACAGAGAATTAAGAGAATCTATGAACTTAATGATTCTAAGGCAGCAGATCTTATCCAGAAGACGGATAAGAGAAGAGCAAGCTATTACAATTACTACTCAAGCAAGAAATGGGGAGAAGCTAAGAGCTACAATCTCTGTATAGACAGCGGACTTGTAGGAGTAGATGGCGCAATTGATATGATACTTAAGTTTATTGAATTAAAAGAGAAGAACATGGGCAAAGATATTTAATTCACTTTTAATATATACACGGTTGGTAAGTTATGGATTTTAATGGCTATAAGAGAACGAAGAAGTTTGATATTAAGAGATGGTTTAAGGGAACTAATTCAATCGTATACCTTGTTATACTTGTTGTAATGGTTCTGGGACTGCTATTTGTGTTAAGAACTGTTATCAGTATGCATAACAGCAATAAGAATTCTGATAATGTATCACAGGAAGAGACTACTGGTGAAACTGATTCATCAGAGAAGGATACACAGACACAGACAATTGCAAAGAACCAGTCGTATTATATCAGAATAAGCATAGTGAAGCATACGTTGGTTGTTTATCAGCTTGATGATAATAAAGAATTCTCTATTCCTGTTAAGGCTTTTAAAGTGGCTCTAGGACCTAAAGTTGCTCCTGCCAAGACGGCTATATCAGAGAAATCTCTATGGCGTAAGATTACAGATATATATTATGTCAGATACTCTTCAAGACTTGATAATGCTGAGTATCTTAGTACGGCAACTTATTACAGTCAGAGTGATAATAATCTTAATCCAAAGTCATACAATGCTATTGGACAGAATGTATCAGATGGTTCTATTCTTATGACATGTGCCAATGCCAAGTGGATATATGAGAATTGTGGTGCGAAGACAACTGTTGAGATAGTTGAGGATTTTGATATAAGTTCTGATATTAAGGTTGAAGATATAAACAGAATAGCTGATAATGCATATAGAGACCCGACAGATAATGTGAATGGCAGCAGTAATATACAGAATAATAATGTTTCACAATACAATCAGACACAGGCTGAAACAGAAGCTGTCACGAATGATGACAGACCTCAGGAGACTGAGGCACAGACACAGAAGAATGATCCTCGAGAGACACAGACGACAACTGTCAGTCAGCAGGAGACTACTGCCCAGTCATCAGAGGCACAGAAGCCGTATGACAAGACCGTGTCAGAGTAATTTAACAACACATTTATAATAACAATTAATCCCTTTTCGCTTTTTATAAAGCCGAATGTATGCTATAATAGGTACATTCGTGTATTTATGAAAGGAAAAGGGATTATTTTATGTCAAACATTATTATTTTAGCAGCAATTATACTTTACCTGGGAATGGTAGTGTGGATAGGTGTAATCTGTTCTAAGAAGAACAGTGATGTAGGAGACTTCTATCTTGGTGGAAGAAAGTTAGGACCTGTTGTTACTGCAATGAGTGCAGAAGCGTCAGACATGAGCAGTTACCTGCTTATGGGTGTTCCGGGACTGGCATACCTTACAGGTCTTGCTGACGCAACATGGACAGCAATTGGTCTTGCACTTGGTACTTACCTTAACTGGCTTATTGTTGCCAAGAAGATAAGATTATATTCACATGGTTATCAGGCAATAACACTTCCTGATTATTTCTCTAAGAGATTCGGGGATGACAAGCATGTAATTACATTAATATCTGCAGCACTTATTGTAATATTCTTTATACCATATACAGCATCAGGCTTTGCTGCCTGCGGAAAGCTGTTTAACAGCCTTTTAGGCTTTAATTATCATACAGCAATGATTGTCAGTGCTGTTGTTATCGTACTTTACTGTACTATGGGAGGATTCCTTGCAGCAAGCACATCTGACCTTGTGCAGAGTATTATCATGACATTTGCACTTGCTGTAGTAGTTATATTTGGAATTGTACAGGCAGGAGGAATGGGAGTTGTACTTGATAATGCCAAGGCACTTCCAGGATATCTTGATATGTTCCATACACATATTGCAGAGACTAATACATCAGGTGATTATGGATTCTTTAAGATTGTTTCAACACTTGCATGGGGACTCGGATATTTCGGAATGCCACATATCCTTTTAAGATTCATGGCTATTGAAGATGAGAACAAGTTAAAGATTTCAAGAAGAATTGCTACTGTATGGGTATTCATATCACTTATTGTTGCAACCGGAATCGGTGTAATAGGACTTACACTTTCAAAGAATGGTATTATTGATACCCTTACAGGTTCAGAATCAGAGACAATTATTGTTAAGATATCACATTATCTTTCAACATTTAACCCTGTAGCAGCATTTATAGCAGGAATTATCCTTGCAGGTATTCTTGCAGCAACCATGTCAACAGCAGATTCACAGCTTCTTGCAGCTTCATCAGCAATATCACAGAACCTTGCAGTTGAGGTGTTACATATTAATATGTCTAAGAAGACATCGATGCTTGTTGCAAGACTTACAGTTGTTGTTATATCAGTTATATCAATATTCTTTGCACTTGATCCAACAAGCTCAGTATTTAAGATTGTTTCATTTGCATGGGCAGGTTTTGGTGCGGCATTCGGTCCTGTGGTTCTCTGCTCACTTTTCTGGAAGAGAGCTAATAAGTACGGAATTGTATCAGGAATGATTGCAGGTGGAGCAATGATATTTATATGGAAATTCGGTATTGCTAAGCTTGGTGGAATATTCGCAGTATATGAGCTTTTACCAGCATTTATATTTGCAACAGTAGTTATTATTGTTGTAAGTCTTGCTACAGGAAAGCCTTCGCAGGAAGTTATGGACAAGTTTGAAGAAGTTAAGAATATGAGCAAATAACTATAGAGAAGGTGCTTTATATATGGGATATACAATCGCGATATGTGATGATGATAAGACTATGGCAGACAAGCTGACGGCTTCATTGAAGAATGAGTTCATGAAAGCAGGCAGGAATGATGTAATCATAGATTACTATGACACAGGCGTGCAGTTACTGGAAGCTCTAAAGAATAAAATGTATAAAGCAGTACTCCTGGACATTAACATGGAGCCGATGGATGGATTTGCTGTGGCTGAGGCTATTGGAAAATCAGGATACAGGACTAAGATTATATTCGTTACTTCGCATGAAGATGTTGTATATGATACATTTGATTATACTCCGTTCTATTTTATCAGAAAGTCAAGATATGAGACTTATGTACAGAGAGTCGTTAAGAAGCTAATCGCCATTGATGGTTATGAAAAGACGATTGTTCTTGATGATAAAGATGGAATTATCAATATTAATTCAGGTGATATAACCTATGTTCACAGTGAGGACCATTATCTTACAGTACATACGGCTGATGGGAATTCCTATGTAATCAGGAAGAATATGATGGAATTCGGACAGGATATAGCAGGTACGGATATAATAAGGGCTCATAAAAAATATATGATTAATTACAGGTATATTTCAAGAATCAACCAGAGTACTAATGAGGTTATTATGAAAGCTGGAGAAACTCTTAAACTTGGAAGAAGTTATAAAGATACATTTATGAAGGGATATATGCAGTACAGGCACAACAGACAGACATATGAATGATATATTGTTAAATATTGTTAATATCAGAATGGCAATAATGATATGTATAGGAGTAATACTTGTAAGAGAGATATATAAGGTGCTGAAAGGCTATATTTCAAAAGCAGCATATGCAGTAGCAGCATTGATTGTTATTGTTATAGCAGCGATAGATTATGGGGTTATATATATTGCGGATGCGGAAATTCTGATTCATAGGACAGGAATGTATGAGTTTATGGTAATTATCATATATCTTATATTAATTGCATTTATGAATACATTTAAAACAATCAGAAACGGCAGCTTTACTAAGAGCGACAGGATTAATATAGCTGCATATGTTGTGGTATTATGTGTAAATATGTATCTGTTAATCAGGCTTGGTCTGTCGAATGGCAGACACGACATTATGCTCATTATGAATATTATAGTGTTATGTCTGATACTTGCATATATATTTTACAGAACTCTTGTCAGGCTTTATCAGGAAAACTACAAGGGACAGGAGGCTGAACATTTGAGAGAGGTAATAGAGTCTGGTGAGGATTATCTTAAAAATGTACAGGCAATGGATAAGCAGGTAAGAACTGTAAGGCATGACATGAATAACCAGCTTCAGATAATATATGGACTGCTTTCACAGGAAAGATATGATGAAGCTAAAGCATTTCTTAAAGAGTATAGCATAAGTCTTGAGAAAACAAAGGAATATATTCACACGGATGATCCGATATTCAATACAATTATTAATAATAAAATTGAATATGCCAAGAGTGAGGATATTATAATAACTACAGGTATTCACAAGATATTAAAGCCAATGCATGGCAATGACCTGTATACGATTATGGGAAATGTACTTGATAATGCAATTGAAGCTGAACTCAAAGAAGATATATGTAACAGAGAAATAGAAATCCGTTCTGTATGGAATGGCGATGATATGATTATAACGGTAGAGAATTACATATCGAAATCGGTACTTAACGGTAATAAGGAACTTCATACAAGCAAGCAGGACAAGAAATCGCATGGTCTTGGAACACAGATTATCAAGAAGCTTGTAAAGAAGAATAATGGAACATGCGATTACCATGAGGAAGGTAATATGTTCTGTTGTGAAATAAGATGGTAATGAAACAGAGCCGGAACAGTTGGATTAATCCTTCTGTTCCGGCTTTTTGCAACTATACTTATAGTCACCATGGTCGTTCACGACAAATTTGCTGTCGTTCACGACATTGGTGTTGAAATGATAGATTACAGGGATTATGCTTGATGTATGAAGAGCAGAGACATAAGCAATATACTAATGATTAGAATGTATTTTCTGGTTACTGGAGTCCGGATTTATATTAATTAATTATATTGCTTATGTCGGAACAGGAGTAATTATGAAGAGTAATAAGGTCACAATTATTTCCAGCTTATTCTTGATGACTGCGTTGTGCGGGTGCACAACGCAGTCTGTTGATAAGGCAAAGGAAATAGAAGAAAGTAATACATATGTGTATAAATATGAATATGAGACAAATACCGAGGGACAGGCAGAGACGCAATATCATGAAGAAAAGCCGTCATTTGATGATTTTGAAACAGTAACAAAGGGAACTATAGCATCATTGAGAAATAAAAATGGAAGTCTAAAATTAATTAAAATGAACGAAGTATATGAATGGGGAGGAATGGAGTGTTCGATTACAGAAGCACACATGACTACGAATGTAGATTATGCAGATGAAATATTAGATGATGATGTATTAGAGTCATGTAAAGAAGAATTAAAGAGCATATATCAGACAGGAAAAAGCAGAGTAGATAAAAATGAAAAAATTGTATGGGTTAGAGTGCATATTAAGAATACAGGTACAAAAGATAGGGATTTAAATATGACAACAGATGGAGCAGAAGAAATATCAGAGGGTGATTATAAACCATCAGTGACATGTATATTAATAGATAAAGAATTGTGCTTTCAGGGAGAAACTAATCACAGAGATATAGTAAGAATAAAGGCAGACTGTGAGCAGGATTTATGGTATGCATTAAGTATATTTTATTATGATGAACAAACCAAGTACTATATGTATGGTTCATTTGGATATATGTTTGATCCAAGTGATTATTCAGGGGTTTTAATAGAATTGAATGACATTAAGGATGAAGGCTGATTTTTTAAGAGTAATATGAGAAGGTAGAGTAATTATGAAGAGTAATAAGGTCACAATTATTTCCAGCTTATTCTTAATGACTGCGTTGTGCGGGTGCACAACGCAGTCTGTTGATAAAGCAAAGGAAATAGAAGAAAGTAATACATATGTGTATAAATATGAATATGAGACAAATACCGAGGGACAGGCAGAGACGCAATATCATGAAGAAAAGCCGTCATTTGATGATTTTGAAACAGTAACAAAGGGAACTATAGCATCATTGAGAAATAAAAATGGAAGTCTAAAATTAATTAAAATGAACGAAGTATATGAATGGGGAGGAATGGAGTGTTCGATTACAGAAGCCCACATGACTACGAATGTGGATTATGCAGATAAAATATTAGATGATGATGTATTAGGGCTATGTAAAGAACAATTAAAGAGAATATATCCAACAGGAAAAAGCAGAGTAGATAAAAATGAAAAAATTGTATGGGTTAGAGTACATATTAAGAATACAGATACAAAAGATAAAGAATTAAATATGTCATCTGGTGGAGTAAAAGAAATATCAGAGGGTGATTATAAACCAACAGTGACACGTATATTAATAGATAAAGAATTGTGCTTTCAGGGAGAAACTAATCATAGAGATATAGTAAGAATAAAGGCAGACTGTGAGCAGGATTTATGGTATGCATTAAGAATATTTTATTATGATGAAAAAACCAAGTACTATATGTATGGTTCATTTGGATATATATTTGATCCAAGTGATTATTCAGGAATTTTAATAGAATTGAATGACATTAAGGATGAAGGCTGATTTATAAAGGGAGGAAGACTAAGATGCATGATTTAAGGATTTTATTACGGATTGAGTTTAAGAGAGCATTTAAAAGCAAAGCATTTTATATATGTCTCGCAATTGGTATAGCATTAGCTGCTGGTTCTTTTATTAATAAAGCCGTACCGCATATGGATGTATTAAAAGGATTCACTGGAAATGCAGCTTCATATCCGTTTTCAGTATATAATTCATGGATGGGTAATTTTGTTGGATATGAGCCATTTGCAACAGCATATTTATATGTATGCATGCTTTATTCGGCATTGCCTTATTGTGGATTTTTTGTAAGAGACAACAAGAATCAGTACATTTTACAGTATTACAGCCGTATGTCTAAAAATAAAGTGCATGCAGCTAAATTTATAACAACATTTGTTATCGGAGGAATGCTTGTATTTTTACCTGTCTTAATTAATCTGATTGCAACAATGATGTTTATTCCAGCACTGCCGCCAGTCGAAAATGGGTTATTCATTGGAACAGGAAAATCAATAATGTCTAATCTCTTTTGCGACCACACAATGATTTATGTGCTTATATATATAGTGCAGTTCTTTATATATGGCGGTGCTTTTTCAGTTGTTTCACTTGCGGTTTCATTTACATTTAATAATGTTTTTCTCGTTATTGTGTCGCCATTTGTTGCTTATTATGGTGTCGGAGTTATTTCAACACTTAGTAAGAATTATCTTGGCATAACAAGTTTTAATCCTATGGTATATCTTAGTCCTTCATATCTCCTTCCTAACAAGGCACTTATAGGATTCATACTGGAACCGTTAATTATTATTGGAGTGAGTATGTTGATATTCTTTAGGAAAGGAGCAGAAAATGAAGCGTTGTAAAGTAATTGCATTAATAATATGCAGTGTTGTTGTAGTTATATGTACAGCAATGATTATAAGAATTAATATTCAATTTCCTAAAGCGGAAGATAAGAGTTATACGATTGATAATCCTGCAGATATTGACGGAGTTATTGTTAAACCGCTTAGCTATCAGGTATGTACAATAGATGAATATTCACAAATTTCATCAGAATATTCTAAGGTTAAAGATGAAAAGAAAGACAAATGCAGAATAGTTGTGCTTACAATATCAATAGAGAATACAACTGAAGAAGTGGCAGACTATACTCCAAGTTTTATATTCGTATCAGAGGAACTGAATGCATTTAATGGTGCAATACCGATTGGTTCAGGATCAAGACATTGTACATTGCTGCCTCATGAGACAAAAGAGATGAAACTACGGGCTTATATCGGGGCATCACAGTTAGATCAAAATAATCTTGATAAGCTCGATTCTTCGACAATAACATTAGTATATTCTTTTTATCCATATAGAAGGAAGCTTGTTTTCAGCAGATAGAAACGGGGATTATTATGAAAAAGCTTTTAAAAAATCCATTGTTTTATGTGATGTATTTTATTCCGCAATTAATAATGACACATGCTGTTTCAACATTTAATAAGACTTTTTCCAATGGCCAGACATGTTTTGCAGATTATTATTTACATTTTTATGATTGGGATTCTTATGATTTTTTGTGCATGTATGAAGTGATTTATGTATCATTTTTTATGGTTATGTTGGTTAGACGTGAGTTGATGTCAAACAGAGTTGTATTATATGATTCGACAACAAAATTATGGGTAAATACTATAAAAAGCAGTGCATTGTTTACTATAATTTTTCCGGTAATGAATTGTGTCATTATTGGAATTGTGGCTGCTATGAAAAATGCTGTTTTTACATGTAACTGGAGTAAGACTGGAAGTATGGCTGCGGCTATCATACCTTATTATGAATTACATGAAATAAACACATTTATTGTGGCTGGATTATCGGTATTTCTTGATATTATAAGACTGCAGGTTACATTATTTATTGTATGTATTGCAAGTTGGCTTGTACGAAAGACAATAGTAGTATTTCTGGTTGTATACATTAATATTATTATTGTGAATATACAGCCGCTTCTTGCTTATTGCGATATGAATGTAAAGAGTATCTATAATTACATGATTGTGTCGAAGATGGGGACATATCTAAAGGGAATATCTGTATTTGATAATGTAGTACTGCCTGTTATTATCTGGGCGGTGTGTGTAGCAGTAAGTTATCTGACATTCAGGTTTTATAGAAAGGACATGCTTAAGAACTAATGAGATGTTTTATTAATGTATTTAAGGCAGACCTGAAAAGGTTTTGGAATATTGCATGGAAATTATACATAGCATTTGCAGTGTATTCTTTAATGCAGGCTTTAATATTCTTTGCTAATATGAACAAATCAATCAATAAGGGGAGGATAGCAGCAGTGTCGTTAGGCGACAGCCTTATGGATTTCTTTAAAGGAGCTAAAGAGTTCTATCCCGAAAGAAATCTGGCGATGGATATTCCGGTGCTTGAGATATTTGTCCTTTTATTTTTGCTTTTTATTGTTGCGTATTATATTAATTCGGACAGGAGTGCGTTAAGCAGGAGCATAATGATTGCCTCGCGTTCACCAGTGTACTGGTGGGTCAGTAAATATATTATCGCAGTATTAGCTGCACTTGTATATATGGTTCTGATAATTGTAACATTTGCAGTCAGTGGCTTTGCAGTTCTAGGAAATAAGTTCAGTCTGAGGATGCATTTTACCGCCAGAGAGAACATAAAACTCATACTTGGAAGTGAAGATATAAGCTGCCAGACCAATGTTGTTTTACTTATGGTTCTGTGTACGCTTAGCTTAATTACTGCATGTATTATAATTCTGCTGGTTTCATATGTGTTTAACTCTATATTTGGATTTATTATTAATCTATTGTTATTCATATTCAGCATATGTTATATGAAGTGGTTTGGCTTCTATAATTATATGATGATGTACAGAATCCCGCATGTTTATGACAGATGGTATCTTGGAGCGTTATTAATGCTGGGGATAGATGTGGGGATTATGGCTACTGGAATTATATATTCAAGAAAAAGAGATTTTCTGTAGGAGGAGTAAGTATGTATATTGAATTGAAAAATGTATCTAAGAAAATTAAAGGTATTGATATTCTTGATGATGTCAGCATTAGAATGGAATCTGGAAAGATATATGGTTTCAGGGGAAAGAATGGAAGTGGTAAGACAATGCTTATGCGTGCAATAGCAGGTCTTATCAAGGTTACAGGAACAGTTGATATTGATGGGAAGATATTAGGAAAAGATGAAATGTTTCCGCCAAGCATAGGTATTCTTATAGAGAATCCGTCATTTATAAGTAATTATACTGGGTTTGAGAATCTAAAGACTCTTGCTTCAATCAGAGAAAGAATTGATGATAACAAGATAAGGCAGACACTTACGGAGGTTGGGCTTGAACCGGATGATAAGAGAACATTCAAGAAATATTCACTCGGTATGAAACAAAGACTAGGTATAGCGGCTGCGATAATGGAAGATCCAGATATTATTATTCTTGATGAACCGATTAATGCGCTTGATGATTCAGGAACTGAGCAGGTAAGGCAGATTCTTATGAAACATAAGCAAAGAGGGGCACTCATTATTATTGCATGTCATGATGCTGATGAACTGGAATTCTTATCAGACGAGATTATTGAGATAGCAGAAGGAAAAATACAACCAAAGAAAGATAAGAAAAGCAATAAGCAGTAAAAAATAAGTTCCTGCAGTTTCCAGTGTTTCTGGCACAATGGAAACTGCAGGAACTTTTTGTTAATCTTCGTCGTTAATATCTTTCTGTGCAACAGCAGCAGCTATAACTGATATGATAACCACAGCAGCAATAATAGCAACTGCAACACCTATAATTGGTCCGATGAATAACATAAAACTCATAACATTACACCTCTTCGAACATATTTATTATATCCATTATATATCGGTTTTATAATATGTACAAGCAATTAAGCGTCTTTTTTAGATTCTTTTTCTTCTTTAGCAAGGTTTTTGTTAGCAGTTGAAAGCATAAGCTTGATTCTGTTTAACTGGTTAACTTCGGAAGCACCAGGATCATAATCTACAGCAATTATGTTAGCTTCGGGATATGCTGCACGAAGTTCTTTGATAACTCCCTTTCCTACAATATGGTTAGGCAGACATGCAAATGGCTGACAGCATACGATATTGCCTACACCATGATGGATAAGCTCAATCATTTCACCGGTAAGAAGCCAGCCTTCACCAGTCTGATTGCCAAGTGATACGAAGTCTTTAGCGTAATTGGCTGTCTCACTAATCTTAGATGGAGCATCGAATCTCTTGCTTTCTGCAAGTGCCTTGGTTCCAGCCTTTCTGAAGGTTTCAAGTATCTTTATAAGTGTACTTGAAAGAATAGCACCCTTCTTAGGTGTCTTTAATAATTCATGCTTATATGTTGAATTCTGCATACAGTAGAGAAGGAATCCCATAAGGTCAGGCATAACAGCCTCAGCACCTTCTGCCTCAAGTAATTCAATAATGTGGTTGTTAGCAGCAGGCATGAACTTAACAAGAATTTCTCCAACAACACCAACTCTAGGCTTCTTGATATCCTTAAGCGGAATATTATCAAAATCCTTAACAATAGCACGGAGGTTCTTATTGAACTCTTTCATATGAACCTTATTTTTAGTAAGCTGTTCAATGCAGACCTTCTTCCATTTTTCATGAAGTGCATTAACTGAACCAGGAACTGCCTCGTAAGGTCTTGTACGGTATACAACATTCATGAATATATCACCATATTCAACAGCCATCATAGCTTTCTTAAGCATTGGTATGTCATAGCTGAAGCCTGGATTAGATTCAAGTCCCTGTGCACTAAGTGAGATTACAGGAACATCTGGAATACCAGCCTTTATAAGTGCTCTTCTGATGAATCCGATATAGTTGGAAGCACGGCATCCACCACCTGTCTGTGACATAATCACAGCAGTTCTTGAAAGGTCGTATTTGCCTGAAAGAAGGGCGTTCATAATCTGTCCGACTACCATAAGTGAAGGGTAGCATGCGTCGTTATTAACATATTTAAGACCTACATCTACTGATGACTTGTTGTCGTTCTCAAGGACTTCAATATTGTAGCCACATGAATTAAGGGCAGGACCTAATATGTCAAAATGTATTGGTGACATCTGAGGGCAGAGAATTGTGTAATTCTTTCTCATATCTTCAGTAAACTGTACTCTGTGGTAGGCAGATGACTGAATCTTTCTCTGGTAATTCTTCTGTTCACGTACTCTTAAAGCAGCGATTAGTGAACGTACTCTGATTCTTGCAGCACCAAGGTTATTAACCTCATCAATCTTAAGTACTGTATATATCTTTCCAGACTTAGTAAGTATATCGTTGACAGCGTCAGTAGTAACGGCATCAAGACCGCATCCAAATGAATTGAGCTGGATAAGGTCGAGATTATCTACAGTCTTTACATAGTTAGCAGCAGCGTAAAGTCTTGAATGGTACATCCACTGGTCAAGAATGATAAGAGGTCTTTCAACTGTTCCTAAATGTGCAACACTGTCCTCTGTAAGTACTGCAAGTCCGTATGAATTAATAAGTTCAGGAATACCGTGATTTACTTCAGGGTCAACATGGTAAGGACGGCCGGCAAGTACAATACCGCGCTTTCCGGTTTCGTTAAGGTAAGCGATTACTTCTTCACCTTTATTTCTGACATCCTGTCTGCAAGCCATCATTTCATCCCATCCGGCTTTGACAGCAGACTTAATCTCTGCGGCAGGAATGTATGATGAGAATTCCTCAACGAGTCTTTTTGATATCTTCTCCTCACTTTCAAATGACATGAAAGGATTTCTGAAATCTATATTCTCCGTTTTAAGTTCTTCTACATTATTCTTAATGTTCTCGGCATAAGAAGTAACGATAGGGCAGTTATAATGGTTATTAGTGCCTTCGTATTCATTATGCTCATAAGGTACACATGGATAGAAGATGAATTTAACTCCCTGCTTAATAAGCCACATGATATGACCATGTGCAAGCTTTGCAGGATAACACTCTGACTCTGATGGAATTGACTCAATACCTAATTCGTAAAGCTTGTGGCTTGACTGAGGTGAGAGTACAACCCTGTATCCGAGCTTTGTGAAAAATGTATACCAGAACGGATAGTTTTCATACATATTAAGAACTCTTGGAATACCTACAGTACCTCTTGTAGCCTTTTCTTCTGAAAGAGGCTCATAGTCAAAGAGTCTGTGGAACTTATAATCGAAAAGGTTAGGAAGCTTTTCTTTGTTCTTCTCTTTACCAAGTCCGCGTTCACATCTGTTACCTGTGATAAACTGTCTGCCGCCAGAGAATTTATTGATTGTAAGGTGACAGCTGTTAGTACATCCCTTACATCTTGTAAGCTTTGTTTCATATGTAAGAGAGTTAATCTTATCTATAGAAAGCATAGATGACTCTGATATACCGTCATATCTTTCTCTTGCAATAAGGGCAGCACCAAAAGCACCCATAATACCTGCGATATCAGGTCTGATTGCCTGAACACCTGTAATCTTCTCAAAACTTCTAAGAACTGCGTCGTTGTAGAATGTACCACCCTGAACAACGATATGCTTACCTAAATCATCAGGGTCAGAAATCTTGATAACCTTGTATAAAGCATTTTTAATAACAGAATAAGCAAGTCCGGCAGAGATATCTGCAACTTCAGCACCTTCCTTCTGAGCCTGCTTAACCTTGGAATTCATGAATACTGTACAACGTGTTCCTAAGTCAATAGGATGGTTTGCAAATAATGCAGCCTTGGCAAAGTCCTGAACTGTGAAGTTGAGGGATTTTGCAAATGTTTCTATGAATGAACCACATCCTGATGAACATGCTTCGTTAAGCTGGACTGAATCTACAGTCTGGTTCTTAATCTTGATACATTTCATATCCTGTCCACCGATATCGATGATACAGTCTACTTCTGGGTCAAAGAAGGCAGCAGCGTAAAAATGTGACACTGTCTCAACTTCTCCCTCATCTAACATAAGAGCCGACTTGATAAGTGCTTCGCCATAACCTGTTGAACATGACTGTACAATCTTGGCTTCTGGAGGAAGCAGCGTATATATCTCTTTAATAGCTTTAATTGTTGTAGCAAGTGGTGAACCGTTATTGCTTGAGTAGAATGAGTAAAGAAGATTACCGTCTTCATCAACTAAAGCAACCTTGGTTGTTGTTGAACCAGCATCGATTCCGAGATAGCAGTTGCCCTTGTAAGATGCGATATCAGCAGTCTTAACATGATGAGAGCTGTGACGCTTTGTGAATTCATCATATGCAAACTGGTTCTCAAAAAGAGGTTCCATACGCTCAACCTCGAACTCAAGCTTAATCTTTCCTTTGAGTCTTGCGATAATGTCTTCTACAGGAACACATACATCTTCACTGTAATTCATTGCTGAACCAACAGCAGCAAATAAGTGTGAATGGTCAGGAGCAATGATTTCATCAGGACCTAAGCTTAATGTACGGATAAATGCCTGTCTTAACTCTGATAAGAAATGAAGAGGTCCGCCTAAGAATGCAACATTACCACGGATTGGCTTACCACATGCAAGACCACTGATTGTCTGGTTTACAACAGCCTGGAATATAGATGCAGAAAGGTCTTCCTTAGTTGCACCTTCATTGATAAGAGGCTGGATATCAGTCTTGGCAAATACACCACATCTTGCGGCAATAGGGTATATTGACTTATAGTTCTTGGCATATTCATTAAGTCCCATTGCGTCTGTCTGTAACAGAGTTGCCATCTGGTCAATGAAAGAACCTGTACCGCCGGCACATATTCCGTTCATTCTCTGGTCAATACCGTTAGTAAAGTAGATAATCTTAGCATCCTCACCACCAAGCTCGATTGCAACATCACACTGTGGAGCATAATCCTGAAGGGCAGTAGACACGGCTACTACCTCCTGTGTGAATGGTACTTCTAAATGTTTGGCAAGAGTAAGTCCGCCTGAACCTGTGATAACAGGATATACTTCAAACTCGCCAAGCTCAGCCACTGCCTTTTCAAGAAGTGACTGGAGAGTTTCCTGGATATTCGCAAAATGCCTTTCATAATCAGAAAATAAAATATTATTATTATCATCTAAAACAGCGATTTTTACAGTTGTTGATCCAATATCAATACCTAATTTGAATTTATTCATAACCTAATACAGCTGCAGCTGTCCTCCTTAATATAAATATACAAAAGTTACCCATTACATAGTGACTTTGGCGAAAAAACGCAGAATATGTCATTTTCTATGCAACTCATGCATTATAGAGTAAAATGGAATAAATTTCAATATTAATAGGAAATAATAAAATAGCTTTAATTATTTATTGTAGATATTTTTATTAAAATTTAAGAACTTAAGAGTAAGTTTAATTGACATCATATTGTTTTGTTTATTATAATTTCTTGTATATGATTATGAATTATTAGTCTGTAACATGTGTAAGACTGAAAGGAACATTTTATGAATTGGTTTGCTAAATTTGAGAAAAAATTCTCTAAGTATGCGATTAAGAATCTTATGTTTTATATCATTGTCCTTTATGCAATAGGATTTGTGATGAATACATTCTTCAATGGATTATATGACGCATATTTTTCGCTTGATTTTGCTATGATTTTCAAAGGACAGGTATGGAGACTCTTTACATTTATCTTACAACCTCCTTCTAACAGCATAATATTTGTGGTGTTTGTGCTGTATTTCTACTATCTGATTGGTTCGGTACTTGAAAGAATATGGGGCTCGTTCAGATTTAATGTATACTTCTTCACAGGAGTTATCCTTAATATACTTGCATCACTTATTATCTATCTTATATGGGGATTAAGCTTTAAGTTAAGTACGAATTATATAAACCTTGCGTTGTTCATGGCATTCGCTATGGAGCAGCCGGATATGGAGGTTTTATTATTCTTCATTATCCCAATCAAGATTAAATGGATGGCAATACTTGATGCTGTAATATTCGGAATTACTATAGTATTCGGATATCTTGTGCCATTTCTTCCAAGAAATGTATGGTACAGCCTGTATGCAGCAGGTTTCCTCGCACCATCAGCAATTATGTGTTATGCCAACGCAACGGCGGCGCTTGTGTCAATGCTGAATTTCATAATATTCTTCTTCCTGTACAAGAAAGGCCCTGCAAAGAGCAGTACACAGAGAAACTTCGACAAGGCAATGAGAACAGCAAAGAAAGCACAGCAGAATGCCAGAAAAGACTATTGGCAGCAGAATAATACAGCACAGTCTGGCACATATGGTTCTGTGTCCCCAGACAGCAGAACACAGGATAGTCAGGCACAACACGCGAAGCGCGGCGTGCCGAAGCACAGATGTGCAGTATGCGGAAGGACAGAACTTGACGATGAAAATCTCACATTCAGATTCTGTTCAAAATGCGCCGGCAACTACGAATACTGTTCAGACCACTTATATACCCACATCCATGTAACCGGGGATAAACAGTAACCATCTGGGGTAGAAGTGTAAGCAAAGAGAAACAGGGATGGTGTCAGAATTGAATTTTCTGAGTTGTGTGGGAGTTAAAGCCAGAGTTTGCGAAGCGCGGTTCAAAAAATCGCGTTCAAGCGAAGCGCGTTGATTTTTTGAACAAAAAAGCGAAGCAAAAACTGGCTTTTACTGCCACTAAACGAAGAAACCTGAAAGACTGACACCGTCCCTGTCTCTCTTTGCGTATCCTTCCACCCCCTAAAAAGCTTGTTAAATAAAAAACTTAGTTGATTTGACACGCAAATATGTTATTATATTGTAGGTATGTGTTTGAAAAGATTTTAATTATTTTGGAGGAAACAATGAAAAAGACTAAGATTATTTGCACAATGGGTCCTAATACTAACGACAGAAACCTTATTAAGGATCTTGCGTTAGCAGGAATGGATATTGCAAGATTTAATTTTTCTCATGGTGACCATGAGGAGCAGGCAGGAAGATTTGCCTTAATTAAAAGTGTAAGAGAAGAACTTAATATCCCTATTGCAACTCTTCTTGATACTAAGGGACCTGAGATCAGAACAGGTGCTGTTAAGGATGACAAGAAGGTTACACTTGTTGAGGGACAGAAATATACATTAACAACAAGACAGGTGCCAGCAGATGACAAGATTAATATGGTAACTTATGCAGGACTTCCAGAAGATGTGTCTGCAGGTAATATTATTCTTATTGACGATGGTCTTATTGAGCTTAAGGTTGATAAGGTTGAAGGTACAGAGATTGAATGTACAGTAATTAATGGTGGTGAGCTTGGTTCTAAGAAGGGTGTTAACGTTCCTAACGTAAGCATCAGACTTCCAGGCATCACAGAGAAAGATAAGGAAGATATCATCTTTGGTGTTGAGCAGGGATTTGATTTTATCGCAGCTTCATTTGTAAGAAATGCAGCATGTATCGAGGAAATTAAGCATCTTCTCTGGGAGCATGGTGCAGATATTCCAGTTATTGCTAAGATTGAGAATGCCGAAGGTATTGCTAATATAGATGAAATCATCAGAGTTGCTGATGGTATCATGGTAGCCCGTGGAGATATGGGTGTTGAGATTCCTGCTGAGGAAGTTCCACACGTTCAGAAGGAAATCATCAAGAAGTGTAATGCTAAGTATAAGCCAGTTATCACAGCTACACAGATGCTTGATTCTATGATTAGAAATCCAAGACCTACAAGAGCTGAAGTTACTGATGTTGCTAATGCTATCTACGACGGAACAGATGTTGTTATGCTTAGTGGTGAGACTGCTAATGGAAAGTACCCATTAGAGGCTGTTAAGATGATGGTTAAGATTGCAGAAAGAACAGAGCAGGAGATTAAGGGACATTCAGTAGAATATTCTAATCTTCACAGTAAGAGAAGCATTTCAAGCGCTGTATGTAATGCTGCAGTTCAGACAGCAGATAACCTTGGAGCTAAGGCTATTATCTGTCCTACAATTTCAGGATTTACAGCAAGACTTACATCTAAGTTAAAGCCAGAAGCTGAGATTATCGGATGCTCTCCATACGATAATGTTCTTAGAAAGATGCAGATTTACTGGGGTGTCAGACCTCTTAAGACAGCAACAGAAGCTTCTACAGATAAGATTATTGAGCATGCATTAGTAGTTTCTGAACATGCTGGTTTCGTAGAAGAAGGAGATACAGTAATTGTTTCTGCTGGTATCGCTACATCTTCTGATCCTTCATCTAAGAGAGGACTTACTAACACAATGAGAGTTGTTACAATCTAGTGTTAATTTGATACATTTGTTTCGGAATGAGGCTTGATTTTAATATTCTATTATGTTATAAGTAATACACAATTAATATTACAAAGCGTTGATGGAAACAAGTAGGTTATTACTGAACTTACAGAAAGCAGCCGGTTGATGAGAGGCGCAAGGGTAAGGGTAACTGAATACATTCCGGAGCGGCGAACTGAAAGCATATGCAAGTAGGGGCAGCCGGAGTAGCACACGTTATAGTGCATAAGTCCATGTTGGTGGACTTAATGAGGTGGCAGATGTGAGTCTGTCATGAATAAAGGTGGTAACACGTAAGTTCAGGCTTTCGTCCTTTTAAAGAAGGGCGGAAGCCTTTTTTGTAAGCAATGAGCCATGCAAGACAGAATGTGCTTGCACAGATTCTGTCTTATATGGCGAATGCCCATAATGAACAACGGAGGTCGCAGACCGGGAGTTGTGAATTATCAAGGCTCGGGAGCAGCAAAGCTGCGGAGAGACTTGGCTTACAAAGTTGCGCGAGCAGCAATAAGAAAAAGAAAAGAGAGGAAACAAAAATGACACTTTATGACGAATTAGTTGCAAGAGGTCTTATTGCACAGGTAACAGATGAAGCACTTATCAAAGACCTTATTAACAATGGAAAGGCTACATTTTACATTGGATTTGATCCAACAGCAGACAGCCTTCATGTAGGACACTTTATGGCACTCTGCCTTATGAAGAGACTCCAGATGGCAGGAAATAAGCCAATCGCACTTATTGGCGGTGGAACAGCTATGATTGGTGATCCATCAGGACGTACAGATATGAGAAAAATGCTTACACCAGAGCAGATTCAGCACAATGTTGACTGCTTCAAGAAGCAGATGGCAAGATTCATTGATTTCTCAGATGACAAGGCATTACTTGTTAATAATGCTGACTGGCTTCTTAATCTTAACTATGTAGAACTTTTAAGAGAGGTTGGAGCATGCTTCTCAGTTAATAACATGTTAAGAGCTGAATGCTACAAGCAGAGAATGGAAAAGGGATTAAGCTTCCTTGAGTTTAACTACATGATTATGCAGTCATACGATTTCTATATGTTATACCAGAAATACGGCTGTAATTTACAGTTTGGTGGTAATGACCAGTGGAGCAACATGTTAGGTGGAACAGAGCTTATCAGAAGAAAGCTTGATAAGGATGCTTCAGCTATGACAATTACACTTCTTCTTAACTCAGAGGGTAAGAAGATGGGTAAGACAGCTTCAGGTGCTGTATGGCTTGATCCGGATAAGACAAGTCCTTACGATTTCTACCAGTACTGGAGAAATGTTGATGATGCAGATGTTCTTAAATGTATCCGTATGCTTACATTCCTTCCACTTGAAGAGATTGACAAGATGGATAGCTGGGAAGGTGCACAGCTTAACAAGGCAAAGGAGATTCTTGCTTATGAACTTACAAAGCTTGTTCATGGTGAGGAAGAAGCTAAGAAAGCAGAAGCTACAGCAAAGGCAATATTTACTGGCGGGGATGCAGCTAACATGCCTACAGCAAAGCTTGAAGCAGACAGCTTTACAGATGATGAAATTGATGCAATTAATCTTGTGTTTGGAGCAGGACTTGCAACAACTAAGTCAGAGGCCAGAAGAACTATCCAGCAGGGTGGTGTTTCTGTAGATGGAGAGAAGGTAGCAGATATAGCAGCTAAGTTCCCTAAGAGTATGTTCGAAGGAGACGGAGTAGTTGTTAAGAAGGGTAAGAAATCTTTCGTTAAAGTATCTGTTAATTAATTGTTTCCCTGAAAAGGAAGGATTATGAAAAAAGATGAGATTACAAGGGTGAGGCTTTTAAGCCTCGCCGTTCTTATGGCTCTGAGTCTGTTTATTTTACTTGTTCTTGTAGGAAATAATGAATTCGGACAGATTATTAGTAAAATGAATAATAATTCACTTAATATTTCTGAAAACCAGAATTCAGTATACAACCTGTATTACTATACGGGATTTAATGTTATATATCAGTTATTTTTCTCTTTAACGGTACTCTTTACGGCAGTATCACTTACAGGAATTCTTTTGAGAATAGGCAACACGGGTATAATTGCTTCTGTTGCTGCTATATTTAATATGATGACTGGTATATTGCTTTTAATGGCAAGAATATTGGAATCGTCATCATCAATGCATGCATGGATAGATTCTTTCTATATTGATGGTGTGGTAAAAGGACAGATTGAGACAGCACAACTGATGGATAAAATACCTGCGTTGTATATATTGTTGGTGATTTTGGGAATACTTGAGCTGATGATGGTGAAAAGCTCCGGTATCAGACACATAAAAATGTTTTCTAAAAATAAACAGACTAACGCAGTGGTTTTTCTTATGCCTGCTCTTGTTATATATGTGTGGGAAGGCTTTATAAGAAGGAATATATTGTCAGAAATTATAAAAAATGGTGATTCCCAAAGAATGACAGTTAATGAATATCTTACCGGATATTATATTGGTAATAAAATATTCTTTAACTGGTCATGGATGATAATGCTTTTAATAGCAACCATTCTTTGTATAATTATACAATCAGGTATTATCAAGGGATTAAGCGGCAGGGCAGGAATGTTGGCAGGTATCGGTATTCCGGCACTTGTAACGATAATGCCATCTGTAATATATGCATTTAACCCGCCTGCACTGTTTGGATATATTACGCTGGATATATCGTTATGTGATATGACTGATAACGCATTTTACATGTATCTTGTAACTTTCTGCGTGTGCATGACGGCTGCATACATACTGATATATCTTGTGATAAGCGGGCTTCTGGATATGAGAAAGCTGGCAGGGATATTTGTTATAAATGTTGTTATAAGTGTAATTCTTATGATTATTGTTTCGGGCAAATCTTCACTTGCAATCCAGTATATGCCGTGGATAGTGGCAGACTGCGCATCAGTTATACTGGCGTTTATATGTGTGGCTGTTAAGCCTGTTAATAAGAAAATGGCTGAGTTATGCGGTGCCTCCAAAAAAGTCTGACTTTTTTGGGCACCGCATGATTAAATTCTGATTCAGCCATTATTTTATAACTGTTTAATATCTTTAATGTCGGTGTCTGCAACCATTGAGTAGTTGGTGTAATACACAACGAATCCCGGTTTGGCACCGGCAGGCTTTTTAACTTCTTTCTTTAATACATAATCGACTTCAACTTTTTCCTGCTCACGGCCTTTAGAGTAATAGGCGGCAAGGCTTGCTGCTTCTTCAAATGTCCTGTCAGGAACTTCCTTTCCATCTGTTTTAAGAAGTACATGAGAGCCTGGCATCTGCTTGGCATGAAACCACCAGTCATTGCCGTTGCCTGTCTTGAATGTAAGTTCGTCATTCTGCATGTTATTCTTTCCAACATATATGTCAAATCCATCACTTGATACAAAATGCATCGGCTTGTTGGCTGTGATTTTGTGCTTTCCTTTAACAGTCCTTTTAATATATCCAGTTTCAATAAGCTCTTCCTTAATGTTAGCAAGATCAGCTTCTGTTACTGAAATCTCAATCGCATTGATAATAGATTCAAGGTAGCTTATTTCTTCAGTAATCTCCTGAATAAGACGGATTCCGGCTTCATAGGTTCTTTTAAGCTTGTTATATCTTGCAAAATATTTGTTGGCATTCTCAATTGGTGTGAGAGTGTTATCAAGCGGAATCTTAATTGTAGTATTATCGTAGTAATTAAGTGCTTCATATTCCTTAGAACCTGCAGGAATACTGTAAGCGTAGGTTGTAAGAAGTTCACCGTAGATACGGTATTTGTCTTTTTTCTCAGTGTCCCTTATCTGCTTTTCCTGAATGTCAAGCTTCTTGTATGCTCTTTCAAGATGTGTTGTTACAATTCTTCTTATATCAACAGACTTCTGGTGGATTCGTGTTGCAATCTCTTTCTGTCTGTAATAATCGATAATCAGTCTGCTTATCGAATCATATTCTGTGTGGTTGTCATACATAGAAAGCTTCACAGCGGCAAATTCTGCAGGCACACCGTTGTCAGTTACCATATCGGGGTGGTAGATACCATTTCTTACATCGGACATAAGTGCGTCAAATACGTTGTATAATGCATCTTTCATAGGCTCATCAAGACAGTTGGCAGGATGCCCGCCATCAATTCCGGCACGGTATGCAAGCTCTTCGGCTATACATGTGCTTATTCCTGTGTAGCTTGAAAGCAGCGCCTTGACAACAGGTACAGGCTTTGTAAATACTGTTTCGTCAAAATGCTTTCTGTCAGCTTCAAGCGGATTAATCTTGTCAGAAGTATTAGGAATGAAATAAGGTCTTCCAGGTAAAACTTCCCTGACTGAGCTTGTCTGTGCTGATATATGCTTGATACTGTCTAATATAGTATTATTGTCGTCACATAATATTATATTGCTGTGCTTGCCCATGAATTCTGCGATTATGTGCTTTCTGCACAGGTCACCGAGTTCGTTTAAATGTTCTGCCTCAATATCAATTACACGTTCAAATTTTGGTTGTGTTATAGATATTATTCTTCCGTTGTTCAAATGTTTTCTAAGAAGCATGCAGAAATTCGGTGCAGTAGCAGGGGATGGCTTGTTATCGTCTGTAAGATATGCAAGAGGAAGCGATGCATTTGCAGATAAAACAAGTCTGTACTGACCAGATTGTGTCTTTATTGTAAGCATTATTTCATCGGCTTCAGGCTGTGCTATCTTGTAAAGTCTTCCGCCGTTAATTGTGTCGTTTAATTCATTAACAATACTGGATATTGTAATACCATCGAATGCCATAATGTCTCCTTTAATTAGTAATATTCATTAATCTTATTGCATTATATTAACATACTTATTGCTGTAAGTCTTGTTATCTTTCACAAAAATTGGTATACTTTCCTAAGCATTATATGCGAATGGAAGGATAGAAACAATGATTAAAAGTATGACAGGCTTTGGCCGGAGTGAAATTGTTAAAGGTAACAGAAAGATTTCAGTTGAGATTAAGTCAGTTAATCACAGATATCTTGAAGCAGGTATCAAGATGCCTAAGAAGCTTAATGTATTCGAGAGCAGAATGAGAGACTTACTTAAGAAGTATGCAACAAGAGGCAAGATTGATATATTTATTAATTATGAGGATGATTCAGAAAGTCAGGTTAATCTTAAGTTCAACCAGAATATAGCTGATGAATATATGGCTATATTTAATAATATGTCCGAAAAATACAATCTTAAAAATGATATGACTGTTGGAGGTCTTGCAAGATTTCCAGAGGTTATCACAATGGATGAAGTGCAGGAAGACGAAGAGGAGCTGTGGCATTTTATAGAGGAAGCTATGAAGGCAGCCCTGGAGCAGTTCGTTAATACAAGAATCCTTGAAGGTGAGAATCTTAAGAAAGACCTTTTAGGAAAGTTAGACCACATGGAGGAGCTTGTTGCATTTGTTGAAAAGAGAAGTCCTGAGATTATGAAGGAATACCGCAGCAAGTTAGAGAGTAAGGTTAAAGAGCTTCTTGGTGATACTACTATAGATGAGAGCAGAATTGCAACAGAGGTTATTATATACGCAGATAAGATATGTGTTGACGAAGAAACTGTAAGATTAAGAAGCCATATCGAGCATGCAAGAAAATGTCTTAACGAGGACGGCGGCATTGGAAGAAAGATGGATTTCATTGCACAAGAGATGAACAGAGAGGCTAACACAACTCTATCTAAGGCTAATGACATTGAGATATCTAATGCAGCTATTGACTTAAAGACTGAGATTGAGAAGGTAAGAGAGCAGATTCAGAACATTGAGTAGGCTTTCAATATATTTTTAATGGGTTTTGATTAAATTTACTTGATTGTTTCGGGCTTGTTAGGTATAATAACTTGTGCACTTTATGTGCAGAATGAGGTAATTATATGAGCAAAGGACTATTATTAGTTATTTCAGGATTTTCTGGTGCAGGAAAAGGAACTGTTATGAAGCGTCTTTTAGAGCTTCATGATGAGTATTCACTTTCTATATCAGCTACAACAAGAAAGCCAAGAGAAGGCGAAGCTGATGGAAGAGAATATTTCTTTAAGACTGTAGAAGAATTCGAGAAGATGATTGCTGAAGATGCTTTAATAGAGCATGCACAGTATGTTGGCAATTATTACGGAACACCTAAGGCATATGTTGAAGAACAGCTTGATAAGGGCAACAATGTTATTCTTGAGATTGAGATACAGGGTGCCATGAATATCAAGAGAATGTTCCCGGATGCAGTGCTTATGTTTATAACACCACCGTCAGCAGCAGAACTTGAAAAGAGACTCCGTGGAAGAGGAACAGAAGATGAGGCGACAATCAAAGCCCGTCTTTCAAGAGCAGCAGAGGAAGCAGAAGGTGTTGAGGATTATGATTACATAGTTATCAATGATGAAGTCGATTTATGTGTCGGCCGTATTCATGATATTGTGTTATCTGAGAAGATGAAAGCTAAGTATAATCTTGGACTGATTAATAATATTAAAGAAGAATTAAAGGTTTATTCGAAAGGAGAATAATATAATGATACATCCATCGTATACTGAATTAATGGCTGTAATTAACAGTGAGGTTGAAGAGGGCGAGCAGCCTTTAGTACAGAGCAGATATTCAATTGTTAAGGCAACTGCTAACAGAGCTAAGGAAATCATCGATGCAAGAAGCGTTGAGGAGAAGATTGCCAAGGCAAGAATTGAAGCAAACAACAAGGAAAAAGAGAAAGAAAAGGACAAGGATAAGGTTGAGGAGAAGAGAATCTCTAAGGAAGATGAGAGAAAGCTTCAGGTTGGAACTCCTCTTGTAAGATGTTCAGAGAAAGACAAGCCATTATCAATCGCAGTTAAAGAATTCTACGAAGGTAAGGTTAAGATTCTTGGAAGTACAGACGAGAATACTTCATTATAATTAACAAAGACTGATGTTAAGGGCAACTGCTTGTATGGGCGGTTGCCCTTTTGTGCGAGTAGTGATGAGAATATAAGCGGGAATCACACAATCATGCTTGCATGTATTGCGTGATTATCGCTTGCATTCGAGGAGCACCGCGACAACGACAGAACGAAGTTCTGGAGTATGAGCTACGAGAAAAAATGAGGAGTTAAATATTTTATGACGAATAGATATGATGAGAAAGAAAGACGGATTCACTGTGCATTTTCAGAAAAATGCGGCGGTTGTGATTATGCCGGAATGAAATACGACAATGAGCTTGCAGTTAAGAAGAAGTACATTGAAGAACTTTTTGGAGAATATGTAAAAGTTGATGATATTGTAGGAATGTACAGACCGATACATTACCGCAATAAAGTTCATGCAGTTGTGGGACTTGATGATTCCAGAAATGTAATAGCAGGAACCTACGAGGAAAACAGCCACAGAATAGTTGATACATCGGACTGTATGATTGAAGATTCACAGTGTACAGACATTATTAAGGATATTAAAGGACTAATAACTTCATTTAAATATCAGCCATATGATGAAGATGCGGGAAAGGGAATGATCCGACACATTCTTTTAAGAAAAGGATTTTCGACAAAGGAGATTATGCTTGTTATTGTTACAGCAGGAGTCGCATTTCCATCAAAGAACAATTTTCTTAAGGCATTATGTGAGAAACATCCGGAAATTACTACAATTGTGCAGAATATTAATGACAGGCGCACAAGCATGGTGCTTGGAAAGAGAAATATTGTTCTTAAGGGAAAAGGTTATATCGAGGATGTGTTGTGTGGCTGCAGATTCAGAATAAGCCCGACATCATTCTATCAGATTAACCACCAGCAGACTGAAAAGCTGTACAAAAAGGCAATCCAGCTTGCTGATATATCAAAAAATGACACTGTAATTGATGCATATTGCGGAATTGGTACTATTGGAATAGTCGTCTCAAAAAAGGCTGGCAAAGTTATAGGAGTTGAGCTTAATTCAGAAGCTGTATCAGATGCTAAGATAAATGCTTCAATTAACAATATAAAGAATGTCACATTTGTTAATGCTGACGCAGGAGATTTTCTTGTTGAATATGCGAAAAATGCAAAGGCAGATGTTGTCATCATGGATCCTCCAAGAAGCGGAAGCACACCGGAATTTCTTAATTCTCTTCTTAAGATTAAGCCAGACAGGATTGTGTACATTTCATGCGGACCTGATACACAGGCAAGGGATATAAAAGTGCTGGTTAAGGGTGGATATAAGGTTACGGCATGTCAGCCATTTGATTTGTTTCCTCATACGGAGCATATAGAGACAATAGTTGCACTACATCGGACAGATTTGTAAGAATCCTTGATTTTAGGCACTTTGAGAGGTTTTTCAGGTTTGACCAGAGTGACCGAAAAACATACAAAAAGGCAATTTCTGATGGAGTAAATGTGTCTGTGGTATTGGACTGCGGCTTCGGAAACACATCAAAGGAAAAGTAATATTTTTATCATTCAACTAAATAACAGAAGCGTGAAAGACCGTTCATTTTCAAGAAAAATTGAAAGTGAGTGGTCTTTTTTTATACCTTTAAAACGGATTTTTATTAAGACGTTTTAAAGGGCTGATTCGATGTGTTCGAGAAAGGCGATATTATGGAGACGATCCGGAATGTAGATGTAAACAGATTGCATGATTTCAAAAATCATCCATTTAAAGTAGAGATGAATACAGAATTGTGCGAGCTTATGAGAAGTATTGAAAAAGAAGGAGTGCTTGTGCCACTTCTTGTAAGGACTAATCCATACGGTGATGGATATGAAGTTATATCAGGACATAGAAGGAAGGAGGCAGCAATTTGGGCAGGAGAGACGAAGGTTCCGGTTGTGATAAGAGAATTAGATGATGATCAGGCAGTTGTGGCAATGGTTGATTCTAATCTGCATAGAGAGAATCTCAAACCTAGCGAGAAAGCATTTGCGTATAAGATGAAGCTGGATGCAATGAAACATCAGGGAAAGCACCTTGACAGTGGAGCTTTGGCTCAAGTTGGACCAAAGTTTACAGATGGAAGTCAGCTAAATGAGAAGGGCAATAATACAAGTACAATAAATAGTAATGAATTACTTGCAAGACAGGTGGGAGAGAGTGTGGCACAGATAAAACGATATATAAGGCTTACAAAGCTTATCCCAAAGATACTTGATATGGTTGATGATGGGAAGATTGCATTCACGATTGCAGTAGAACTGTCTTATCTGTCGGAGAATGAGCAGTATGAGCTTCATGCAGTCATGGATTTAGAGCAGTGCACACCATCATTGTCGCAGGCAAACAGGATGAAACGTATAAGTCAGAGCGGAAAGCTGGATATGGATGCAATCTATTCAATATTGGAAGAGGAAAAACCGAACCAGCGGGAACAGATTAAGATTTGTGCCAGTACACTTGAGGAGTATTTCCCAGATGATTTTACTCCAAAGCAAAAGGTGGAACTTATAGAGAGGCTCGTAAAAGAGTGGCATGAAAAACAGATTAAAGATAATGGAAGGAACAGGTGATTATATGAATAAAAATCAGAATATACGATTTAATATGGATAAGGAATCTGATATTATGGCATGGGAGAGCCTTCACAGCAAAGATGTGGGGGAAAGATTTAAGTCACAAAACAGGTTCGTGATTGAAGCAATCAATTATTATTATGAGAGAGTTATGCGTATACAGGAAGATCCATATCTGGAAACAAGGGAAAAAGAAGATGCATTTGCGGACAGGATAGTTGGAAAGGTAGAAAGGAAAGTACTTTCCAATCTTCCTGCCTTACTGGGATTATATGTAAAGAAAGATTATGAGGAGGAATAATTATGGCGATAGACAGGACAGTTAAGTTTACAGTGAGATTAAATATGCTTAATCCGGCTCATGTAACTATTAATAAGGTTCTGAATGAGTTAAATTTGGATATATTTAAGTCAAAGAATCAGTTTTTTATAGATGCAGCAACTTATTATATCGAGAATTATGGGCAGGAAGAATTAACGCAGCCAAAGAAAGAGAAAGAGCCGGAGTTTGTATCAACAGAAGATATGGAAGCAATTGAGGAAAGAATCAGGCAGGCGGCAAAGGAAGAAGCACGTCAGGAAGCCAATAAGGAAGTTATGACAATGGTAGGAAGTCTGCTGGCTGCAATTCAGACTGGTGGAGGTGCTATGTCAGTAATGAATAAAGCTGATGCTGCTATGGAGACAGGAACGAAAAGCATATCTGATGAGGAGTCAGAGGATTATGAAGAAGATGAGACATTAGTACAGAGTGCACTAAGATGGATGATAAATGATTAGCAATAGAATATAGATTATAGAGACAGGGACTGTGTAGAAATACATGGTCCTTATTTTTATCTGCAAATATTGTAGCGACTGCCGGCATAAAACGATGGCAGAAATAAAAAGCGACTGAACAATCCGACGGCAGTAACTTAAAATGCCGTAATAATCCGACAGCATGGAACTTGAACGAAAGAAAGTCGGAAAAAGAACAAAGGAAAAGTGATGGCACAAAGCAACGGCATTATATAAGAGCGACGGCATAAAGTGAAGTCAGCTATGAAAAATGCTGTAACAAATTGCCGTCAATTAATGTGAAAAGACACCTTTACGAGATTTTAGACAATTATCAGAGCAAGAGATGCTTCAAGCAAGGGGCAAGAGAAGTTCAAATACAGCCCTCGGCGTTTGAGAGCGAAATACACCCTCCGCACAAAACTTCGTTTTGTACTCCGGGGATTTCGCGATTGCATCGAGCCTGAGAATAAATATTACTATGGCTGCATTTGAAGAATTAAATGTAGCTGATAAAAAGAAGGAGATGATAGCAATGCCAAGACATTCATTTATACAGATGACGAAACTCCATAATGTCATGGGGAGAATTGATTATATAACAAGTACAGTTAAACAGGAAAATCTATATGCCATATATGCGACACAGCCACTTCGTTCTTTTTGGAAAGATCTTGCAAAATGCAACAGAGAAGAATTTGCTAAAAGTGGAACGATAGGAAAATATATTGAGGCAAGAGAGCTGATTATAGCATTACCGGAAGGCTTGTATCATTATGAGCATGATTATCTTATCAAACATTTTGCTACGGATTTCAAGAAAAAGTATGGTGTGGACTGCTATGCAGCCCTGCATCATAACAAAAGAAAGACAAACTTTCATATTCATCTGATATTTGCAGAGAGGACGAAACTGGAAAAGCCGGTTGTTAAGGTAGCATCAAGAAACATGTTCTATGATGAAAGAGGGAAACATGTGCGTACTAAGAAAGAAATATTGGATGCAAGTGGTGACATCCGTAATGGCTGTAAGATTATCAGAAAAGGCGAGGTCTATGAGAAAAAAGAGTTTTCTATAAAAGTCGATAGATTTAAAAAGGATTCATTTCTTGATGAGGCAAAGGTGTTTTTTACAAATGAAATAAATCAGCTTGTGCTGCATGAAGAGGATAAACTTAAAGTCTTTGATAAGAACAGTCCATATCTTGCTACTAAAAAAATAGGCAAAAATAATCCAATGGAAGAACAAATAAAGGCTGACAATGAGGTACGACAGGAATGGAACAGGACTGTTGACAGAGCAATTGTAAGCGGAGTGTCAGAAGAGGACATATCAAGGATAAAGAAGAATGAAATAACAGAAAAGGTAAGGTATTCCATAGATTTATATGGAGACAGACCGGATCTTCTTGCAAGTATTATAAAGCTTGCTATTGCAGTGCTTGAACTTCTTATTAATCGCATTATGCTGGCTGCGGTTGGTGTGGCAGAAAAGATGCTGGATATTGTGCCAGAAGAAAGTAGAAATATTGAGGCTAAGACTTATCCAACAATGCCAACAATGTCACCACTTGCAAAAAAATACCTAAGTCTTCAGAATATCTATGATGAATTACAAAAGCAAAATGAAGCAATATTTGCGCAGGAGCATAAACGCAGCGAGCTGGAGATAGAATTGTCAGAATGTAATGGTGCATTTAAGGCACGAAAGCGTGGAGGGTTGCAGAATCAAATATATGAACTGAACAAACAGATTGATAATATGAAACGCTATTTGTCATCTATTGTGCAACGACATGGTTATGATAATGTAAGGGATTTTTATAGTACTTATTATGCGGCCAAAGGTGAATATGCTGATTATGTGAAAGATGTTGAGGAATGGAATGTTAATCACGTTAAAAAGAATGAGAATATTCCAACTGAAGAGAATAGGACAGATAGATATCAGATTGGCGAGGAAAGGGATAAAAACAGATATATGGATAGAAACTATGTAGAGAAGAAAAGATAAAAGAAGATAGAATATTGGGTGATGGAGTGAAATCCCTCACCCTTTTTTGTGTTGATAAATGTAGAACTAGTTAATCAATAATCATAACATTATTTTGCTTGCAAGTGTTCCGATAAAAGAATATACTTATAGTAGACTAATTGTATCGTTTGGAGGGAAATCATGGATTACATAACAACGGTAGAAATGTCAAAAAAATGGGGGATTTCATCAAGAAGAATTTCCCTTTTGTGTAGTCAGGGCAGAGTGCCTGGTGCAGAGAAAAAAGGGAAAACATGGCTGTTACCAAAGGATGCGGTAAAGCCGACTGATCCTCGTAAGAAGAATTAGATGACGTATTGGAGGTGAAAGGCACTTATGGGAAGACCAGAAGATTCCAGAGTAAAGATTCCGGCACTTGTACATTTTACAAGGCTTGGATATACCTATATGTCAATTAAAGATAAAGAACGTAACATAGACTATGATGGTGATACTAACATTTTTTATAGTCAGTTTTTGTCTGCAATTAATAGAATTAATCAAACAGAATTAACACTTGCGGATGCAAAGAAAATTATCGGAGAACTAAAGATTAAATTAGATAATGATGATCTTGGAAAATCATTTTTTCAGATATTGCAATCAGATATTAATGGAATAAAGTTGATTGATTTTAATGATATAAGCGGAACACAGAATGACTATACAGTAGTAACTGAATTACCATATGAAAATGGTGATGATAATTTTCGCCCAGATATTGTTGTGCTGGTTAATGGAATGCCATTATCATTTATAGAGGTCAAGCGTCATAATAACCGTGAGGGAATTCTGACAGAACGAAGTCGTATGGAGAGAAGGTTTGGAAATAAGATTTATCGACGGTTTGTTGGAATGACTCAGTTTACAGTGTTTTCTAATAATAATGAATATGATGACTCTGATATTGAACCAATTCAAGGAGCTTTTTATGCTTCCAGCAGCTATAAAAGAATGTTTTTTAGCAAGTTTCGTGAGCAGAGAGCAGAGGAATTAGGGGCAAAAATGCAAGCAATTAATCCAGAGGAGGAAGCTTTTATTTTAAGTGATACAAATCTGATTTCTATTAAAGGAACTCCAGAGTATGCTTCTTCCTTATCGGAAAACTCGCCTACAAATCGTATCATTACATCTTTATATACAAAAGAAAGATTATTGTTTTTATTAAAGTATGGAATATGTTATAAAACCACAACCAACAAAGATGGTATTACAGAGATAGAGAAGCATATTATGCGATATCCTCAGTTGTTTGCAACATTGGCAATTCGAGATAAATTGAGAGAAGGAGTTAGAAAAGGTGTAATTTGGCACACGCAGGGAAGCGGAAAAACAGCACTTGCATATTCCAATGTAAGATTCTTGACCGACTATTTTAGTAAAGAGGAGGGGAAGATTGCCAAGTTTTACTTTATAGTGGATCGTTTAGATTTAGCAGAGCAAGCGAAGAATGAATTTGAAGCTAGAGGTCTTAAAGTAAAATTGATAAAAGATAAGGAAGAGTTTATTGCAGATATTACAAATCCCGGAGAGTCAAATACCAGTGGGAAAGTGACAATGACTGTAATCAATATTCAAAAGTTTTCCAAGGATTCTGTTACTAAACCATCTGACTATAATGTGGATGTACAGAGAGTTTACTTCTTGGATGAGGCACATAGGAGTTATAATCCAACAGGATCATTTCTGGCAAATCTTATGGCATCTGATAGAGATGCGGTGCAGATAGCGCTTACAGGTACTCCTCTTATTGGAGATGGATACAATACAAAAGATGTATTTGGCAATTATATTCATAAATATTATTATAATCAGTCAATTGCAGATGGTTACACATTAAAGCTGATTCGCGAGGAAATTGAAACGACTTATAAGAATCAGATGAATGATACACTTAATCAAATAGTAAGACAGGGAAGCATAGCAAAGAAAAATTTATATGCTCATCCTAAATTTGTAGAAAAGATGGTTGATTATATCATTCATGATTTTGGGGAAGGCAGGACAGCATTAGATTCTACTATCGGAGCAATGATTGTTTGTGATTCTTCGGAACAGGCAAGGGAAGTGGACAGGCAGTTAAATCGTTTTTCAGATTATACACATGCACTGGTACTTCATGATGAAGGCACAAAGCAGGATAGAAAAAACGATCAGGAAGAGTTTAAGAAAGGCAATATAGATATTTTGGTGGTCTATAACATGCTTTTGACCGGCTTTGATGCTCCTCGATTAAAAAAGCAGTATTTGGCACGAATGATTAAAGCACATAATCTGCTTCAAACGTTAACTAGAGTAAATCGCCCCTATAAAGGTTATCATTATGGATATGTTGTTGATTTTGCAAATATCAAAGATGAGTTTGATAAAACAAATAAAGCATATTTTGATGAACTTCAATCTGAACTTGGAGATGAGGTACAAAACTATAGTAATATTTTTAAGAGCAAAGAAGATATTGAAAAAGATCTGAATGTTGTAAAAAATCAGCTTTTTCTATATGATACAAGCAATGTGGTAAGTTTTATTAATCAAATTAGCGAGATTGATGATAAGAAGCAGTTACTTGATTTACGACAAGCATTAGAAAATTATAAGGCGATGTATAATCTGATCCGTTTGTATGGGTATGAGGATTTATACGAACATTTCAATGTCGAGAATGCAATTAAGTGTCTGAATGAGGTCAATAATCGAATTAGCATTATTAACTTAAAAAATAGCATTGATTCATCAGAGGATATGTCACAGGTACTCAATATGGCATTGGATCAGATAGATTTCCAGTTTCGCAAGATAAAAGAAGAAGAACTTATCATTGCTGATGCATTTAGAGATAGCCTGGAAAAAACAAGAAGAGAAATCGTAGACAGATGCCTTGATCCAAAAGATCCAGAATACATTGCACTTCTTGATGAATTAAAGCGGGTATTCAAGAAGAAAAATATTGAGGAACTCACAACAGATGAAATGAAGCAGATGATGGGGGAACTGGATACTTTGAAAAAGAAGGCAGAAAAAAGAAATCTGGCAGATCGTATGCTTGCGGCAAAGTATTCAGGTGATGTTAAATACATGAGAACTCATAAGAGAATTATGGGTAGTCCACCACCCATTGCAGATGCAATTACTGTACATAGAATTTTAATGAGTGTTAAGTCTAAGGCAGATGATCAGATTGCTCATAATGAGAATATCCTTGATAATGAGGATTATTTTATTAAATCGTTACAGCCAATTATTTTGAGAGCATGTATGGGAGAAAATGTTAGAATAGACAAACCTCAACTTATGTTTATAGATAATTGCCTGTCGAAAGAATATATATTAGAAAGGGATTGGGTTTCCTGATGACAACAGAAGCAATAATAGCAAATACAAAACAGATGATAGATGATCTTAAGACAGTATGTGCCAATTTTGGACTTGGTAATGCTAGTAGTGAATATAAGATTATAACAGAGATTTTTTTGTATAAGTTTTTAAATGATAAGTTTATCTATGAGGTACAGCAGGCGGATGAAGAGTTAAAAAATTCCGAGAATGTGGAGCAGGCATTAAATATTATGTCAGAAGATGACTATGAAATGCTTATGATGCTTCTACCACCGGCTACTGCAAAACTCAAGAGAGAGCATTTTATATCTTATCTTTTCAATCATAAGAATGATGAGAAGTTTAACGAATTATTTGATTCAACCTTATGGGATATTTCTAACACTAATCTAGATGTGTTCTCTGTAAGTACTGGCTCCGGTGATAAGATTCGTCTATTTGATCAGAATTTATCTCAAAATGTAACAGAGTCAAATCGGAGGTCTGATTTCTGCAAAGCTATGATTGATAAATTAGTTACATTCAGTTTTGCAGAGGCTTTTTCACAGAAATATGACTTTTTTGCGACTATTTTTGAGTATCTGATTAAGGATTATAACAAGGATTTTGGCAAGTATGCAGAATATTATACACCACATTCTATTGCAAGTATTATTGCAAGAATTATGGTGCCGGAAGGTGTGCAGAATGTAACCGTATATGATCCGGCAGCAGGTTCTGGAACTCTGGTACTTGCACTTGCACATGAAATTGGCGAAAGTAATTGTACGATTTATACACAGGATATTTCTCAAAAGTCTAATGAATTTTTGAGACTCAATCTTATTTTAAATAACTTGGTACATTCACTTGGTCATGTAGTGCATGGAGATACACTTCTTTCTCCACAGCATTTGAACCGTCAGAAAAATGGTTTGATGAAATTTGATTATATTGTTAGCAATCCTCCATTTAATGTGGATTTTTCTGATAACAGAGATACTCTTGCGGGAGATATTTATAAAGAAAGATTTTGGGCTGGAGTGCCTAATGTACCAAATAAGAACAAGGATAGCATGGCAATCTATCAGATGTTCTTACAGCACATTATTTTTTCCATGAAAGAGAATGGTGGCAGAGCAGCCGTAGTAGTTCCAACAGGATTTCTAACAGCAGGAACTAGAATCCCTAAGAAAATACGAGAACGCATTGTTGAAGACAGAATGCTCAGAGGTGTTGTCTCAATGCCAAGCAATATTTTTGCTACGACAGGAACAAATGTATCTGTGTTATTTTTAGACAATTCAAAGAAGTATGAGCAGGCAATCTTAATGGATGCATCTAAACTTGGAACAAAGATTAAGGTAGATGGAAAAAACCAAAGAACGGTTTTATCACCAGAAGAAATAGAGAATATTATCGATACCTTTAATAACTTTGAAACAAAGGATGATTTTTCTGTGGTTGTAGATTATGACAAGATAGAGCAGAAAAAATGTTCATTCAGCGCAGGACAGTATTTTGAAGTAAAGATTGAATATGTTGAGCTGACACAAGAAGAGTTTCAGAAAAAAATGGATGGATATACAGAAAAATTAACGGAGTTGTTTGCTGAGGGAAATGCACTGCAGACAGAAATTTTGGAACAGTTAAAGAAGGTGAAATATGAGTAGGATTACAAAATATGCTTTATCTGATTTATATGAGATGAGTTCCGGAATTTCATCTACAAAAGAACAGGCTGGACATGGTGCACCATTTGTATCTTTTAGCACGGTCTTTAATAATTATTTTTTGCCAGATGAGTTATTTGATTTGATGGATACAAATGAGAAAGAACAGGAGATATATTCGATAAAAGCAGGAGATGTCCTTATTACACGAACAAGTGAAACAATAGACGAACTAGCTATGAGTTGTGTAGCAGTAAAGGATTATCCAAAAGCAACTTATAGTGGATTTACAAAACGCCTTAGACCTAAGAAAGAAGGAATAGCATATCCCAAGTACATGGCATTTTATTTTAGAAGTGAATTGTTTCGTAAAGCTGTAACTAATAATGCCTTTATGACTTTGAGAGCAAGTTTTAATGAGGATATTTTTACGTTTTTGGATGTTTACTTGCCAATTTATGAAGAACAGGTAAGAATTGGGGATATGCTTTATGCTGTTGAGTGCAAAATTCAAAAAAATAAGGAGATAAATGATTATTTATCATATCAATCTTCGATGGTGGTCTGACCATTCATTAACATTGGAAGAAGCCAGTCTCTGAGAGTGATAAGCTGCACATTTTCTTTGGTGTTGCTATTGATAAGATTATATATAGGTAATATTGAATCATTGAACTGATTTAACAGTGATTGTGGTGGAATAGGCACAATCAAATTTTTCAGAGTTTCTTGACTTACATTCTTCAAAATGGAACCACCGGTTTGAGTTGCGGAACTACCTTCAAATTGTCTTAAATATAATGTTAAGTAGTTTTGTAAGGTATTATCAGATGGTGTACAACAAATAATAAATCCACAAAAAATTATATTACTACTTGGATTGCATAATATTCTTGTAGCTCCTGGTATCCCACTACGGGCAATGATAATGCTATCATCAGATACATAGTATTTATCACCTTGTTGCTTTGGAAGACATATCTCATCAAAATTGCTTTCGTCAAGAAAAAGCGTAGAAGATGAAATGTTTCGTACATTAATAATTTTATATATGGTATTACCATCAACATTTTTGTCGTAGTTAATACCGTTACGAAAAGAGCATATTGTCCCCAGTGGCTTAACTTTCCAATCGGCTGGAATTAGATGATTAATCATTTTATTCCATACCATTAGCCCATTTGAAGCCTTGTATGGTTGTCCGTCCTCGTTAGGAAAATTATATTGAGTGAACCAATAATCATACAACAGCTGGAGTTGCTGCTCTAAATAATCATTTAT